>Ga0316207_10001944_pt1 | contig 23025 bp, 27 predicted proteins | sample 6weekpyrite_MG_FD_204943 | JGI IMG/M metagenome (GOLD analysis project Ga0316207, IMG submission 204943) | Microbial mat bacterial communities from mineral coupon in-situ incubated in ocean water Damariscotta River, Maine, United States -... | ecosystem: Environmental > Aquatic > Marine >... | reverse complement strand
CACATTCAGCATAGCAGGGCAGATTATTCTCCAGCGCGTGTTTGATGGATTCTCGCATGCTCTGGTTTGCCTGCAGTTCTTCGATACGGGTTTCTGGAAAACCACCACCGATAAACAGGGCGTCAATTTCTGGCAGCTGCTGTTCGCGGATGGTATCTATATTGACGAGCGTTGCGCCGGTGTTTTTAAGTGCCTCTAAATCACCCGGATAATAAAAACCAAAGGCATCGTTTTTGACGACACCTATTTTCAGTGGTGAGCTGATGTGTATCGTGTCACTTTGACGCATAGGTGCTGCGGGTAGTTCGGGTGCGGTATTTGCAACTTCGATAAGCTGCTCAAGGTTAACCTGTTGTTTAACCAGGTCACGAATCTGCTGTATTTTTCTGTCAGCAGAATCATCTTCATTACTTGGCATCAATCCAAGGTGACGTTCTTCGATAGATAGCTCGGGGTTTTTATAGACAGAGCCGATCACTTTGACATCAGTATAATGCTCTATGACTGAGTGCAGTTTAGCTTCATGTCGACTGCCCCCCAGCTGGTTGAGAATGACACCGGCGATATTAATGTCAGGATCAAACGCCTGATAACCGAGAATCAGCGGAGCGATACCACGGGTCATACCTCGGGCATCTAGCACAAGAACGACAGGTGCCTTAAGCATAGTAGCGAGTGCGGCATTGGAGTTACTACCATCTAGATCGAGGCCATCATACAGGCCTTTATTACCTTCTATTACAGTAATGTCGGCGCTTGCTGAATAATGAGAAACCGTCTGTTCGATCTCGCTTGCCTGCATCGTATAAAAATCGAGATTATGGCAGGGGCGGCCACTCGCTCTACCTAGCCACATAGGGTCGATATAATCAGGCCCTTTTTTAAATGGCTGAACAACCAGTCCTGTTTCTGCAAGTGCTGCGCATAAACCAATACTCAACGTGGTTTTGCCAGATGATTTGTGAGCAGCTGAAATTAAGAAGTGTGGCATAGCTTTATCGTAGTAAAAGAAAAAACGAACAACTTTATTGAACGCTAAAATGTAGTCATGATTTGTACAAAATCAGGCGAATTTCTGCGGCAGATGATAACTGATACTCGCATCTATTTGTGTTGTTCGCGTTCAATCGCGTTTTCTTTTATACACCTCTCATTGTCTCAAAAACACAAACGGCTCGAAGTGAACTCCGAGCCGCTTATATAAAGCTATATTATGTAAGTTTTACTTACTCAGCCTTTGCATGCGGATCAGCTACAGAATCTGCCAGTGTAGCAGGCAGGAAACCTAACACCTTCACCCCGAATGCAATCACCATCAGTGATAATGCAAAACCACCAAGGCCTAATAGAACTTCTGGCAGAGTCGCAGAGTACTGACTTACAACGCCGTCACTAAATGTGCTTTCCAGTACTTCCATACCCGGGAACATTTCCAGTGGATATGCCTGGCCACCAATAATGATGGTGTACATCTGTGCCAGACCACCGAATACAACTAGCAGACAGGCCAGTGCCAGTGTCTTGCGGCATTTAGCCACGGCAGGTGCATAAATCAGCGCTAGAGGAACTAAGCTGCCTACAATAATCTGACCAAACCAGAAAATGTTTGAATAGGTCTCACCACCGTTTGCACCGAGTAACATAAAGGCTTCAAAGTCATGATGCTCAGTCGCATATAGATTTGAGATATGGTAAACGAAGACAAAGTAAAGGACGGCCATAACGAATATGCCAAGCAGCTTACGTAAACGCGTTAGCACAACATCACCCAGTTCACGTTCTGTCCAGTTGTATGAAGCGAGTAAAACCAGGATAAAAATAGCCAGACCAAACGAGAATGACATGATAATGAACATAGGTGCCATCATCGCCATATCATAGCCGGTGCGTGCAACCAGGAAGCCGAAGATAGAACCGGTACCGGTTGTTAATGCCAGACGCCATACAAAGGCTGCAATACCGGCATAGCGGCTGTATTGCTTCATGGTGCGATCAAGCATAAACCATGCATAGATGCCGACAATAACGAAGAAACCGTTATAAAGAATCATGTTCCATGCAAAGATAGACTTGAAGTTATAGTAAGTCATCGCAACAATCAGGCGGTCAGGACGGCCCAGATCAAGTACAAGAATCATTAAACCACCGGTCAGCAATGCCAGTGCTACCAGGGTAGATAGCGGCGCTAGCGGTTTATAGATCTTCTTGTTAAATACCGATGAGATGGAGGCTACGTTAAGTGCGCCGGATGCTGCAACAATCAGGAATACCGCAAAAACGTGTGGCATGCCCCAGACAATCTGGTTGTTCATGCCCGTAACCCAGTGACCGTTATGCTCCATGTAGTAGGTAGAACCTAGCGCACCTAGAACAAAGGCACCTAATAGCGCGATAAGGCCCATATAGCCAGCGCTTTTACCTTCAATTGGTTGTAAGTGTATTTTTTTCATAATGATGTTTATTCAGCTGAATATTGATCGGTTATGCTGCTTTAGATTCCTCTATAGCGAACACCTGTATTTAAGCCAAGGTCTGCACGTATCTGCTTACCGCCGTGTTTCTCAAGCTGTCTGGAGATTTCACTTTGCGGATTTTTCAGGTCACCGAATACCATGGCACCGTGTTCATTTGAAGAACAGGCTTCTACACAGGCCGGTGTACCGTCGTTATCGACGCGGTGCACACACATGGTGCAGGATTCTACTGTGCCTTTACCGCGTGGCTGATAGTCAACGGTGGCTTCTACTTCTTCATGCGCAAATGAGCGTGCTTTATAAGGGCATGCCATCATGCAGTAGCGACAGCCGATACAGATATGGCGATCGACCAGAACAATACCGTCAACACGTTTGAATGACGCGCCTGTTGGGCAGACATCAACGCATGGCGGGCTTTCACAGTGCTGACACATCATTGGTAGAGACACTACATGATTTGTCATTTTGTCTTTAAGTTTTACTTTGCGAATCCACTGCTGGTCAGTTAATGGCCGACCGTGTGAAACGATGCCATTTTCTTCATTACATGCCGTTACGCAGTCATTACAACCGTTGCCGCATTTGGCTGTGTCAATCAGTATGCCCCACCGTTTAGCATCTGTAATGGGCTGACCAGCGGGTTTTGCATGTACCTGGTTGAGTAGTACACCAGGTGCAATGGTGAGAGCGGCAGCTGCAGTGGCTGACTTTTCAACAAAGCTACGACGCGAAATATTGATCGTTTCGTTATTGGTTATGGCTTTTTTATTCATTGCTAGCTCCCGCAACAGATGCATCTGCAACTTCAGCTTCTACAGGTGGGTGCACCTGTGCATTTGATTTATGTGGATTTTTACCCATTGGGCGATCCATGTGGCACTGGAAACAGTCAATACTTACACCAGCATAATTATGGCAGCTGCTGCAGAAGTGTTTGTCGTCACCATAGCGCACTTCAGAATTCTCTGGTACGTGGCAGTTGATGCACTCTTTTAGACTATATGTCCTGGTGCGAATACCTTCGTACATGGTTTCATCACGTTGATGAAGAATGTACTTCATGTGATTTTTTTTCATTTCATCTTCTGGCTCTACACATTCCGTTGATCCATTCGTTGGATGCGGAACATCAGGCGCAAACGATGCTTTTTTATCTTCATCAGCAATAGCAAAAGCGGAAAAAGCCATTACAGCTACTCCCGCTAATGTGATTAAGGTTTTATGCATGAGATTTTTCATCTGCTGCATCTTCTCCCAAAGTTGAGTCAATCTAGTAACTGTTCAGATAAACACTGCCAGCACAGGGCTGGCAGCGTTTTTCCAGATGGTTACTCACCCATACCCATGTCGATGTAACCTGTTGGGCATACATCAGAGCAGATATGACAGCCGATACACTTGTTGTAGTCAGTGTCTACGTAACGACCCGTAGTTGCCTTGTCTTTGCTTACGCGGAAAACGGCATCCTGAGGACAGAAGATAACGCAGTTATCACACTCAAAGCACATGCCACAGCTCATGCAACGATCTGCTTCTGCAACAGCTGCTTCTTCAGCCAGGCCACCCATACGCTCTGCAAAATGACCAAGAACATCATCAGATGATGGTACATCTTCTGGGCGCATATTACGTGCAACCGCTGGGAAGTGACCCAGGAACATCAGATCGGTAGAAATGATTTCCTGCTTGGAGCGATCTTCGAAGTTATGTACAGCATAATCGCTATCACAAGTACCACGTTGTTGATCTTCCTGCAGTTTCTTGTCTGCATAGGTAGAAGGAGACAGGTGTGACTCATCCAGCTTGCTTAACAGGTTGAAGTGATGAACGTCAACTTTAGGACGCTTTTTAACTTCTTTCTGATCCAGGAACTGCTTGATTGTTTCAGCAACAACTGAACCCTGACCAATTGCAGTGGTTAACAGGTGAGGGCGAACAATATCACCTGCAACGAAGTGGCCTGGTTTGCCAGGAACCTGATAGAACTTGTCAGAATCGATTAATGAACGACCATTGTCCATATCTTCAACACCTTCAAGGTCACCGAACTGACCAATCGCTGATACGATCAGATCACATTCAACGGTGTACTCCTTGCCGCCTTCAACAGCAACAGGTGCATTGTTTTCGAACTTGCAGTCAACCAGTTTCAGTGCAGTTGCACGGCCATCTGCATCAGTCACGATTTCAACAGGCATGACTTCGTTCATGATGACAACACCTTCGTGTAGTGCATCATGTACTTCATGCTCAGCTGCAGTCATTTCTTCCTGCTTGAACAGAGCTGTAAGAACAACGCTGTCACATGCTTTCTTGTCTGCATCAGCAACATCGCCGTGTTTTGCACGACCTTCCGCTGAATCTTCTGGTTTCTCACCAGCCATATCTTTTAATGTACCGATACGACGTGAAACAGATACAACGTCGATAGAGGTATCACCACCACCCACACAGACGATCTTGTTGCCGGTGTATTTCATTTCGCCTTTGTTGAACTGCTCAAGGAAGTCAACAGCAGTTACAGCATTAGGCACATCTTTCCAGTTATCAAGGAACAGACCACGGCCCTTCTTACAGCCTAGTGCCCATAATACTGCGTCGTATTCTTTTTCAAGATCAGCAACAGGAACGTCTTTACCAACACGAGTGTTCAGTTTGGTTTCGATACCGCCCATGTCCAGGATACGCATACATTCGTGATCCATTACGTCACGTGGAGTACGGTAGCCGGGGATACCGTAGCGCATCATACCACCCAGTTCAGCGTGGTCATCAAAGATTGTGCTACCGATGCCGAACTTACGCAGGTGATATGCAGCAGACATACCCGCAACACCACCACCGATAATAGCGACTTTCTTGCCGCCAAGATCAGGTAAGCCACCGAACTTGTATTTTTCAGTGTATGCACTGTCGCCAATGTACTGTTCTACAGAGTTAATGCCAACGAAGTCATCAACATCATTACGGTTACAGCCATCCTGACAAGGAGCAGGACACACACGGCCCATCATAGAAGGGAAGGGGTTAGCAGAAGTAGAGCGCTGGAAAGCATACTCTTCTTTAGTCATACCTTCAGGTGGGTGTTCAATACCACGGATGATATCTAACCAGCCACGAATATCCTCGCCTGATGGACAGCTACCCTGACATGGTGGGGTGCGGTGTACATACGTAGGACATTTATGAGAAGTATCTTCATTAAATATCTTTTGACTGAAATTAGACCATGTGTGCTCACCCTCTTTAAAGCGGCGGAAGGTCAAATCTTTGTTCTGCATGTCTTCTTTGGAAGTGGCCATGCTGTTCTCCTATATGCTAAACCGTATAGTTAAAAAACGTTGTGTTATTTCGTTCTGTCTGAGCTCAGTTACTTGCTAGTCTTCCGGGTCAACCTGGCCTTCCAGGATGATCGCATTACTAACAAGTTGATGAACACTGACAATCTGGTCCATGGTAAAGCCGTAATATGGCAGTACCTTGGTAAACTGGCTCTTACAGATCGCACAGATCGCCGCCATGTGAGTTACCCCACCTTCTTCAACTACATTTTTAAGTGCAGTTGCACGCGGTAAAATACCTTTAACGCGTAATTCCATCAGGTCGTCTGTTAACAGACCACCGCCACCGCCACAACAGAATGTTGCGTCGTGGATGGTATCTTGTTCCATATCGACAAAGTTATTACATACCGCTTTAATAACCGCACGTGGAATTTCAAACTGACCGCCCGGCTTGTTACCCATGCCAGATGCACGTGCCACGTTACATGAGTCGTGGAAAGTCAGCGTCATCTCATCATTACGAGACTTGTCGATATTCAGCTCACCTTTTTCAAGCTTGTCCAGCGTGAATTCACAGATGTGCTGAGGAATAGGGTAGTTCTGATCCAGAAAATCAAATGGGCCGGCCAGAGTATTCAGGAAACTATAGCCTACACGCCATGCGTGGCCACATTCACCGTAAACAATACGCTTAACACCCAGTTGCAACGCCGCTTCACGAATACGCATCGAGATGCGTTGCATGTTTTCGTAGGAACCGATAAACAGGCCAAAGTTTGCCGCTTCAGACGCAACTGAACTTAATGTCCAGCTGGTGTTAGTAGCGTGGAATACTTTTGCGTAACCAATTAAACCATCGATGTGAGGCTCTGCGAAGAAGTCAGCAGAAGGTGTTACCAGCAGTATATCTGCGCCTTTCTGGTCTAACGGGAATTTAACCGGTACTTCAATATCGTACTCAACGTCTTCTTCCAGACCTTCCAGTACATTGGCGAGTGCTTTTTCAGGTAAACCCAGATTGTTACCTATAGTAAATACTTTACCGATGATTTCGTTTGAATATTTCTGGCCTTTACCAATGTGTGCCATGATTTCACGGGCAGCCATGGTGACTTCCGCTGTATCAATACCGTATGGGCAGAACACTGCACAACGACGACACTCTGAACACTGATGGAAGTAGCTGTACCAATCGTCAACAACTTCTTCAGTTAAATCTTTTGCACCAACCAGTTTAGGAAAGTATTTACCCGCGAAGGTAAAGTAACGACGGTATACGCTGCGCAGTAAATCCTGACGAGCTACCGGCATGTTCTTAGCGTCTTGTGTGCCCAGGAAGTAATGACATTTATCAGTACAGGCGCCACATTTAACACAAGAGTCCATAAACACTTGCAGACTGCGGTACTTGCCTAAAAGATCACCCATTTTATCAATGGCTTTATCATGCCAGCCATCAACCAGAACATACTTGGGCATTTCTTTTGGATCAGGTTGCTCTTTTTTGCCTACATAGTTCAGAGCTTCCTGGAATTCCGGTTTTGCCACAAAAGGATTTAGATGCTTCATCACATCATCCTTGGGCATAGGAACTACCGCATACTCTTTGACTTCAGGAACTTCGTAATCAGCCACTATGGATTCCTCGTTATACTCGCAATTATGCTCGTTTAATTATTTGTTAAGCTTATGCTTTTGTTTCTTCAGCTGCTTCAGGTGCAGGTTGTAACTCGGGGTAATTACCACGTGTTTCATCCAGCGGCTTGGCCCAGTCTGCGATATGACGCTTTTCGCGTGGGTTATCTACCTGATTACGAGTTGGTGCATAGAACACGCCCGGAATATGTAGCAATTTACTAATGGGTAGAACAAAGCCTAAAACAGCAACAAGTAATAGGTGTACAACTAAAGCAGTGCCTTCGGGTAGCGCCTGCAGGTCGAAACTAAGGATGCCCAGCATAAACATCTTCACGCCTACGATATCCACGTGTGAGATAAAGCTCATCACAAAGCCACTGATTGCAATCGCCAGTATTAAAATCAGCATCAGGTAGTCTGAAGGCGCAGAAATATAACGTACACGTGCTACCAGGAAGCGGCGAGCTAGTAGCCCGGCTAGGCCAAATACCATACCAAACACAGCATACTTACCACCTGTCTGTACCAGCCATGAACCAATAACGGGCATCATGAAGCCAAACATGCCGTCAGGATCTATGATGTAACGAAGATGACGAACAAAGGCCAGAGCTAATGAAACATGGAAGATCCAGCCAAAGATCCACGTCCATTTGCTTGAACGGAACAGTGAGGCAAATAAAATAACTTCTTTTGCCATGCGAACGACAACACCGCCTGTTGTTTTAGGCGCTGGAGTTACTGGAATTTTAAGAGGTGCAGGAGTCGCTCGGTACTGACGGGCTTTGCGTATAAGGCCACCTAACATAAATAATGTGGCTAAAGATAACAGTACTGCAATCAGGGTGGACATTAAGGCGTACTCCGCAACAAATTCTATTTAATGTTTAAATTCTATCTATAAAGCTGACTTTCTATAGCGCATGCGATGCGCTGGTTTGTTTATTGCACGTGCAATAACAAACAAAAACCCAAACTTAATTGAGTTTATAGGAATCTAAAGTTGAGGAGGGCACACCCTCCTCAAATAGGTTTTGTATTAAACGCAACCAGTTGGCTTTGGCAGACCAGCATATTTACATGCTTGCTTACCTGGGCCGTAAGGGAACAGTTCGTACAGGTACTTGCTGTTACCTTTGTCTTTACCTAGCTTCTTACCAATTGCTTTAGTCAGTACACGTACTGCTGGAGCGATCTGGTATTCGTCATAGTATTCACGCAGGAAGTTGATTACTTCCCAGTGGTTTTCAGTAAGTTCCTGGTCTTCCAGCTGTGCCATAACAGTTGCACAATCTGGTTCCCACTCACCCAGGTTTACCATGTAACCTTCTTCATCAGTCTCGAAAGTCTTACCGTTTGCTTCAAAAGGCATCTCTATACTCCTACGTAAGAAATAATATTAAACAGGTTTATAACCAGGACTGACACGTATTGTGCTGTTTGGTTAAATCTACAAATCCGCTGTAATCAACGACCTGTATACCGTCGATTACACGATCTTCGCTCATACCACGAGCCGCAAGATCAGGACCTAATACATAAACTGATGCATTTGCCATAGCGCCTTTAACCATATCTGAATGGTCAGTGCCGGCCATTGCGCCAAATACGCCATCTTCAATAAGAAGAATTGCGCTGCCTTTTGTTGCTAATCTGATGCATGAAGACAGAGAGTCGCGTTCAAAAGGTGATTTGTTTACTGTGTGTAAAGTTGACATATGTGAATACCCCTTAGAAGCTAAGAACAACGTCTTGTTCATCTAACACTTCAGCTAATTCAGCTGAACTTACTAGACGAATAGATGGCTTTTCAGCATAGTCTTCATCTTCATCTTCCCAGGTTAGATCCATTAGGTCGTCTAATGTTAAACCACGAGCTTCAAGAGATTCTTTTTCAACATAAAGCTTGTTTACTTCGTAATCACCCAGCGCTTTAAACGTAGGTGAAAAGTTCTTCATGCCAATGCCATCGGTTTTCTGATTCTTGGCAATCTGGTAAACACCGTCACCAATAAAGCACAAAGAAACATCCTGCTCGAAAGCAGCGCCGATTAATACAACTTCTAAAGACTCAAGTGCATAGACTGTACCGTAAGGAGCTTTTCTGTTTACATACATAAATTTCTTAGTAGACATATTAATCTCCAAACACTAACTGACGGTCAGCAATGATACCGGCTTCGATTAACTGACCAAGGCCAGAAATACGGAAACCAGGTGCGATGTTATCGCCATCCAGACCCTGACGTTTCGCTTCATCTGCATCCATAATGCCGCGACGCTGAGCCGCTGCGATACAGATAACCAGATCAATGTCGTGAGCTTTAGCAAGTTCAGACCATTCTTTCTGGATGTTACGGTCGTCTTGTGGTGGAACAGTGTAGCGAGTACCGTTGTTAACACCATCGTGATAGAAGAATACGCGGAAGATCTCACAATCAGCGTCTAACGCTGCTTTGCAAAATTGCAAAGCAGTGTCAGAGGCCTGATGAGTATATGGACCTTCATTTACCATAATACTGTATTTCATCTTATCCACACTTAGAAACGAATGTGAGTAGAAGCATTCAGGCTTGCACGAGCACCACGCCAGTTATCGATGTGGTACTTGGTGAAAGGCAGACCAGTCAGCTCGAAGAAACGAGGCCAGCCGATACGCTCAACCCATTCACCAACACGTTCCCAGTCACGCGCATCTTCTTTGTAGCACTTCAGGATCTGCTTAACGATAGCAGTCGCTTCAGGCCAGCGTGGTGGGTTGTTAGGAATAGCAGAAGCAACCAGCTTCTGGAATGTAGGCTTGCCACGAGCATTTGAGTGGTTACCACCAACCCATACTGCCAGCTTAGAGTGCTCTGCATCGTTGATTTGCATTGGAGGACAAGGAGGGAAACATGCACCACAACAGATACATTTCTTCTCATCAACTTCCAGAGATGGCTTACCATCGACCAGTGCAGGACGAATAGCAGCAACAGGACAACGTGCTACAACAGATGGACGCTCACAAACGTTTGAAACCTGTGAGTGGTCGATCTTAGGTGGCTTAGTGTGCTGTACATTGATTGCGATGTCGCCCTGACCACCACAGTTGATCTGACAGCAAGATGTAGTCAGGTGAACACGGTTAGGCATGTTCCACTGACGGAACTCGTCAATCAGTTCATCCATCATAGACTTAACAACGCCCGATGCGTCAGTACCTGGGATATCGCAGTGTAACCAGCCCTGTGTATGAGACAGAGTAGTTACAGAGTTACGAGTACCACCAACAACGTAGCCTTTATCTTCAAGTGCTTTGATTAAAGGCTCTACTTTTGCTTCGTCATCTACTGTGTATTCAACGTTTGAACGGATAGTGAAACGGATGTAACCGTCTGCATATTCGTCGCCGATTGAAGTGAGTTCACGCAGAGTGAACAGATCAAGAATACGCTGAGTACCACACTTAACTGTGTAAACAGTTTCGCCGCTTTCTGCAACGTGGCATAAAACGCCTGGGCGTGGGTCAGTGTGATATTTCCACTGGCCAAAGTTACGACGCATCGCTGGATGCATGTACTGGAAACCGTCTGGACATCCAGACTCGATGGGCGGACGCATATCTGCCATTGCCATGATTAGTTCCTCAAGTTATATATTTAAATCTTTCAAAAATAGCCGTGAAAACTAATTCACGGCTATCGCATCGTACAATGAAGGGCTATTAAGCTTCAGCTTGATTTTCAAACCACTTAATTGCTTCGTCATCCCAGCCGTCCATACGAACGTAAGAGCTTTGACGAGTGCTGCCAACCATGTTTGGATTAACGTCGATATCTAGACCTTCCAGGAAGTTAACTAGACCGATACGCTCAATCATTTCACCACAACGTTCGTGCTCAAGCGCATTTTCTGCCCAGAAGTCGATCACTTCTTCAGCAAGCTCAACCAGCTCTTCGTAATCGTCACGTGTTTCCAGCTTCTTGAATGGAACTACAACAGTACCCATCAGGTCACCGATTTTCAGTGTACGCTTACCACCGATAAGAATAGTTACACCCTTATCTAAACCAGTGCGCAGTGCTTTAGGCATAACGTTGATGCAGTGCATGCAACGTACACAGTTACGGTTATCAACAGCAATTGTGTCGTCATCGTTCAGTGCAAGTGCCTGAGTTGGGCAACGTGTAATAACGTTGTCGATGATGTATTGACGGCCTTTTGATTCAATGTAGTTTTTGAATTCAGCCTGATCAACACGCATGTCATCACGCCATGTACCAATAACAGCAAAGTCAGCACGTTCAATCGCATTCTGACAGTCATTAGGACAACCAGAAATCTTGAACTTGAACTTGTATGGAAGTGCTGGACGATGAACGTCATCAGTGAAGTTGTTAACTAACCAGCGCTGGATAGCATGCTCGTTACAGTTAGACATTTCACAACGCGCTGCACCAACACAAGACATTGCAGTACGTACACATGGACCCGCACCACCCAGGTCCCAACCGAATTCATTGATTTCATCAAAGAATGTCTGAGTACCTGCAGTTGTTGTACCGATAAACATGATGTTACCAGTCTGGCCGTGGAAAGTTACAAGGCCTGAACCGTGTTTTTCCCAGCTGTCACCCAGTTGGTTAAGCATGTCAGTTGTGTAGTAGTTGCCTGGAGTAGGCTGTACACGCAGTGTGTGGAATTCTTTAGATTCAGGGAATGCTGCTGCAACTTCAGAGAAGCGAGGGATGATACCACCGCCGTAACCAAATACAGAAACAGTACCGCCTTTCCAGTAACCTTTACGAGTTTCGTAAGAGTGTTCCAGCTGACCTAGCAGTGAGCTAGTAATGTCATTGATGAATTGGCTTTCGTGGTTGTCACGCAGAGCTTTAATGCCTGTAATGAAGCTAGGCCAGGGACCTTTCTCCAGTTCGTCAAGCATCGGTGTTTCATAGATCTTATTTGCTGCCATGGCGATCTCCGTAGTAGGGACGACAGTTTATTATCCAAGGGGGGGCTACTGCCTTGTCCCTTATCTAAATTTAAATATATGACCGAAGTCATAAGGTTAAAATTTTCTGGGTTTGTTCATTATGTAGCGGTCGTCCAACCGTTTCACATAAACATCCCAAAATTAGTACGGCGTAGTCTAGGGCGTGTTAGCCAATCAGAACATCTATCCCATGGGAGGGTGTCAGATATTCCATCTATCTCCAAAGAGATATGTTTTAACAGCTCAAATCTGAGCCAGCCCCGTGTTCGCCGCATAAAAATTGGGGCCAATAATATAGCACACAATTTGCTATCTCGTTAATCCATATATAAGTTTTTTTTGTGCAGCAATAATTATGGTTATCCGGCTATACGTATTTAGCTGCCTGTTGGAGATATTGCTTAGCAGGGTGTGTTATCGGATACACTATATATATGTATTTATTAAGGTGTGCATGTGCAATTTAATCCACTCATATTAGAAGGCTCTGAAAAAGCCTATGCAAAGTGGCGCGACACTAAGTTGCGCGCTTACGATAATGATTTGCAGGATGCGCCTGTAGAGCTGGACGCGGAAAACCTGAGTGATCAACAGTTATCGCAGCTGCTTACGCGCAGTAGGCAGTTCAACTATGCGATTTACAGACTGGATGACCCTGATGCAGGGGATAAGTCGTTTGTGCGAATGCTGGGTAAAAAGATTGGTCTGCAGCGGCTCGACGGTAATCTGTGTTCTGATGAAGATAATATTTCATCTATTCAGGTCATGCAGACAGGGCGTCACACGGGGTACATTCCTTACAGCGACAGGCAACTTACCTGGCATACCGATGGCTACTACAATGACGAAGCCAGAACGATTCGTGCCATGGTTTTGCACTGTGTGAGGCCGGCTGCGGAGGGCGGTGAAAATTTGATGCTGGATCATGAAATGGCCTATATCCAGCTGCGAGAAGCAGAACCGAGGTTCATTGAGGCCTTTGCAGAGCTTGATGTTTTGACTATTCCCCCCAATATAGAAAATGGCATAGAGATTCGCGGTGCTCAGAGTGGCCCGGTGTTTTCTCTGGATAGCGTTTCACAGCGCCTGCATATGCGGTTTTCGGCACGCACGCGTAATATTGAATGGAAGCAGGATGCGCTGACACAGGAGGCGCTGGCCTGTATGCGGGAACAGTTAGACGGGAATAACCCTTATGTTATTACCTGTAGGATGCAATCTGGTGAGGGTATAATTGCGAATAATGTTTTACATAACCGCACCGCTTTTACTGATGCTGACGATTCGCAGAAAAAACGCTTGCTGTATCGAGCCAGATATTATGATCGCGTAAAATCTGAAGAGAACGAATGAATGATTTATTTAAGTGACATCCTGACCCAGCAGCATGATCTGGAAAAATTTGAAGATCTGCTTGAGGTGGCAAGGCAAAAAGCCAGAGATGGTGAGATACATCTGGATATCGATATTAAGCCGCCATTTCAGGATACCCCACGTGACTGGCAGAACCAGGTTGAAATGGCATTCACTTTCCCTAATCGTTGATTGGGGTAACAGACTCAATTTAAAGAGATTTGCAAGATGTTATGGCAAGAAGATAAGAAAAAAGAAGCATTTGTTGTGCCCGATACAGTGGCGGACCTGTCGTTCAGGGTGGACTGTAAGCAGGTGCCGTTAGATCACGCCCAGGAGCTATCGGACGCGATACTCAGTATCTTGCCGTGGATGGCGGATGAGCCAGAGGCTGCTATTCATATGATTCACGGGGCTTCTACTGGTAATGGCTGGCAGCGCCCGGATAATGAAACGAATAATGGCTGTATTTACCTGTCAAAACGTTCACGCATGCAGATTCGCATGCCTAAAACACGTCATGAAGATGCGAAAGAATTAATTGGTAAAACCATCACGCTCGGTGGATATGAGCTAACCTTTGGTGATTTCCAGGTCAAAATGTTCAGCCCTTTAAGTACCCAGTTTTCCCGTCACGTTATTCTGGAAAATAACGAAACAGAAGAGCAGTTTCTGGGGCGCGTGTCTGACGTATTGAAAAATGAAATGGGTATTACCCTGCGCAAGGCTTTATGTGGCCTGGGTGATAGTTTTGAGCTTGATGGTGACAGGGTTAAAACCATGAGCATTATGGTGGCCGATCTTGATCCGGAAGAAGCCGTTGCTCTGCAAACTAAAGGTGTGGGTGATGAGCAGGTACGTGGCTTTGGTATATTTATTCCGCATAAAGGGATAAATGCTGTGGGCGATGCATCTGACAAGAGTCATTTTGATGGCACAAAATAAATAGCTAAGTTTTATTCTGTATTATTTGTTCTGAAAAATCATGCTTCCCCGGCTTTGCTAATGTTCTCTAAATTGATATAAAAATCAATAGTTTATTATGCTCCCTCTTCAGCGATGATGCTGTGTTGCCGCATCATGATTTACTATCACCCGCTGATTAGCTGAATTTATACTGGCATATATATCCAATGGGATAAGTGACATTATTTCACTTTTATGATTAAGTATGCGCCCTAGAATTATTACTCGTTTAACTTAATTATTTGGGACTGAAGCAATCATGGCACTTGAATCTGTTGAAAGAACTGACAAAGGTTATCTGGTTGATGCTAACGACTGGAACGAAGAAATAGCAGCTGAGATTTTCGCTGAAGAAGGTATTGAGCCAACCGATCGTCACTGGGACATCGTTAGGTACGTTCGTGAAGAGACTCTGGCCGGTAACGAGCCTAATGAGCGCGGCATTATGAAAGCAATGGGAAAACTTTGGGGTGAAAAAGTTACTTCAAAGCTTATGTACGAAATGTTCCCGCTAATGCCATCCAAGCAAGGCCTGAAAATTGGTGGTTGTCCAATGTCTACACGTAAGGGCGGCTACTAGTAGTAAATAAATCGCCTCTATTCCTTAAGGGGTAGAGGCATTTTAAATAAAAAGCAGCTATACTACGTCCACGATTTGGGCACCACAATAGTGGGATGGCCGCACACTGAAGAATTCATGAGGGTAATACCATGGCTGATAGAAAAGCACTGATCAAAGAATTGATCGAAATGCAGAACAAATTCATCGCTGAAGAGCATGCTAATGGCTTTAGTGCTAAGAACTACTTCACGCCTGAAGATGGTTCAGTATTAGACGGCTACCGTGAAACTTACAATGAAAAATCAATGGAGCTGGTTGATGCCGCTCACGCTGATAAAGGTTCACACCGTTAAGATTTAACTTAATGGTTAAGATCGAAAAAAGCCGGACATTGTCCGGCTTTTTTTATGGCTACGACTTGCGCCCCTTGTAATACCCGCAGGAATACAGCTCACTCGTTATATCTCACTCCACATACGCATTAGATTGATATACGTATGATCAACTTTCACGACTTCATCGTCATCAGGGTATTTCCTTTGCAGTGTCTCACGTGTTTTATGCAGATTATAAAGCAGCTCTCTTTTTTCCGCCTCACGCACCATGCTTTGTGCCCAGGTGACGGCAACCAGTCGTTCGCCATCAGTGACCTCAGCGACTCGATGCAGTGAGCCAGATGGATAGGTAATTGCAGCGCCCGCGTCCAGTTTAAACGTCTGTTCTCCCGACTGTGTCTGTATAATAATTTCACCGCCTGAATAGTCCTGCGGATTGTTGAGAAAAACCGTAGTCGAAACATCGGTGCGGTAACGCCCCTGCATTGGGCCCATGACTGGGTCATCCACATGAAAACCATAGGCTTCGCCCGGCTGGTAACGTGCATAAAATGGTGTGGCCTGGCGATGCGGTAGTACAGCCGCCTGGTAAGTTGGGTGATTGAACAGGGCGTTCATGACAATATGATTTAGTTGCCCCTGTAATTGTGAGTCCGCAGGCAATTCGTGGTTCTTTTTAACCTTACGTGCAGTTGCTCCGGCACTGAGTCGACCATCTATAAACTGAGCGCCTGAGAGTAATTCGGTGACCTTGTTCAGTTGTTCCTGGGTTAAAATATCGGGAATGGCTAATAACATTAAAGTCTCACAGTGTGTCGGGTCTAAATAAGAATGGCTCTGTTATAATAGCTGCAATTTATATGTGAACAGAGTATGTCATGCAATTTAATATTACCATTGATCAATCCCCCTTTGCACTGGAAGTCGCTGACGGCATTATGCAGGAAGCAAAAGAATTTATCGCGGATATGGATGCAGAATTAGATAAAGGCATTCAGTTAGGTCGGCACTGGTTAGATAACCCTAGTGATGAACAAAAGTGTCAGATTGCTGCAAATAAAGTCGTTAATGCCATGCACCAGGAAAATATACGTATGGTGTATCTAATGGCTGCGTATATTTTGACAAAAATGCCTGATTTAAAAATGGTTACTGTCAATTCTGATTATGAGATTGATGAAATCGATTTCATTTAACGGCGATGACTAATGGCTGATCTGTTTTCCATGAAATCGCCATTGATGATTCGTTTCAAAACTGGCGAGTCACATGTGATGGCAGAATATTTCAGACACCCCGAAGGCCTGTTGTATTTTGATCTTTTCTGGCAGGAAAATCAGTCAGCATCCATTCATCTTGTGAAAGGTGAATACAAAGGGGAAGGGCCGTGGAAAATAGGCGATGCGGTGATTTCTGTACTCGGATGCCATGGTTGTGAAGCCGATCTGGCCACCCAGTTTGCTGCATGGCAAAGCTGGATGCAAATGTATGGTGATACTTATCCATCAGAAGATGCTGTACAGGAGATCGCGCAGGAACGAGGAGCGCTCGTTTAACTGACACTGCTTAACAGTAGATGCCTGTGTCAGCCTCTCGATTTAGACTGCCTGCAATAGTTGTAGTGCTAATATCGCCTGCATTACAAAACCAGCTAAAAAACTAACAACTCTAAGCAGTGGCACGGCGAAACTGTAAACCAGGAAGTGCACCAGTCGGGCAAAAAAGTAAATGCTACAGGCTACAGCTGTCACATCATTATTTATATTCAATAGCTCAACAGTAAGCACCAGCGGTGCAAAAATCACCAGATTCTCGATCGCGTTATCATGCGCAGACATCATACGTTTTGCCCAGGCCTTACTGGTATCGGTGACGCCATGTCGGTCCCAAAGTGCAGTAAGTACGCCCTGTTCTAACATGCGATTTATAATGTATGGAACCCAGAAGAGTGACGTCATTAATATTGTTAATACCAGCCAGTACAATTCAGTAGATAATGTAATCATATAATTAGTCCTTTTTAGTGTTTAAAATTATGTTCTGGTAACTCGCTAGTAAGTCTGGTTCATCAATTGAGCCGTGATGATGAATCTGCTTCCACTTGTTATTATGTTTGTTGAAAATTCTTGATGTGCGAATCTTTAAATCTATTGATTTACCATTAACAGTTAAATGCCCGCGTTCTCTTCCGGCAGCGAAGAACATCGATTCAGATTCAACTATTTCGAAGTCATAAAACTCTACAAATACACGCACGTTTCCATAGAAAATATTTTTATAAACCGATTCAATTTCATCCCAGCCATGTTTAACGCCACCCAGAGGGTTAGACATGATTGAGCTACTACTGTGTAACCAGTTGTCAGACATAAGCGTCATATTCTGATTGTTAAAAGCCTTATAAAAGTCAATCAATGCGGCAACTGATCGACTGATTTCAGTTTGGTTCTCTGATCCGTTTATATGATCTGGTGTATACATCTTATTCTCCTGCATATTGTTGTATGTACAACTATAAAGGTAAATTTTTTTAATCTAGTTTACTTTCAGACTTCCGTAAATCCTCAACGAGTTTGATCAATCCGTTCTGGCCGATGGTATTAATCATTTGCTGGTAGAGTTCATCGCCTTTCTGATTCAGTTTACGTTCAAGCTTCTTTGTTTTGGCTGTTGCTATAATGATATGTTCACGTCCAATCTTATTACGCTTCAGATAACCCTTATCCTCAAGACTGTCTATAAAACGAGTCACAGTGGATTTTTCCAGCTTTAGCTCGCTGGCTATTTCTTTTTGTGTAATAGATGGAGCATCTAGTACGAGTCTTAGAAGGTAGGCGTGAGAAGGGGACAGATCGAAGTCTGCAAATGCCTGTTCCCATAACTTATTGATTTTACGGGTGAGGGCGTTAATATTGAAATATAGGCAACGTTCAAACATGCGTATAGAATAACTGAACAAAGTTGTATATGCAACTATTGTTAGAGCTTGTCTAAATTTAGTATGAACGGATCAGGGAGTTAGTGGTGCTTACAAGGTTTTATTCATTTTGTAATGCTGAATGCTATCAAATAGTAGATATGATTTTTCAGTGATTACATATCCCAGTTTCTGGTAAAAACCGACAGCATTATCGCGGGCATGTAGCATGAGTTGCTCAGCGTTATTTTTTTTAGCAATGCCTTCCATATGGGTAATGATTTTTCGTCCGACACCTTTGTTCTGATAGCGCCTATCAACAGCCATATAGCGTAATTGAGCAATAGCCTCTTCCGGGAACTGCAAACGTGCAACACCTACGACTAAATCTTCATCGACAGCCATAATATGGTAACAGCGACTTTCTTCAATATCCTGTTCACTACCTTTGGGTTGTTTCCAGGGGGCTCGGAGGATTCTCCAGCGTAATTCGAAGTATTTATCAAAATCTTCTGGCGTCGACGGTTCTACGATGTTCATTCTTGTGTAAAGAGGGGCTTTTGTTGCGGGTAAAGGGGGCAGGCAACTATGTAGTATGAAGTCCACTGCTTACAGAAGGTTTGTTTCATGCAAAGCTGACCCATGTTGTCGCGACATACTTTACACCCTGCTGTAATTGCGAGTTTCTGTGTTCGTGTGTCCAGAACGGTGGAAATAAAACCAGGGCGCCTTCTCTGGGTTGAACAGCAACGTCCTGGTACATAAATTCAGTGGCACCACCGGGCCCTTCAACGTCATTTAAATACCATAGCGCAACGAGTTGCCTGTCGGCAAAGTCATGACTGCCACCATCAATATGCCAGTTGTAATATTCGCCGGTATCGGTGCGTTGCATATTGTAACCAACGTCTTTAAAACGGCCTTTAAAAAACGGAAAGGCATTAGAAAATTCACGCAGTGAAAGTCCAAGAGAGCGGAATAATTCCTGTGAAATATCCTGCCAGTGTTCATGTGCGCTGATCGCCAGATCTGTGGACATTTTTATATCGTGGTTTTCTTTGAAGTCCTGTCCGATACGTCCCCGATACTGGGATTCCTTATCGCTTTCAAAACGCCGAATCATTTCACGGCAAATGTCTTTAGGTAAGGCGTTTTCATTGAGGAAAATAAAGCTGTTTTTCTTAACTTCTTTGAAATTTTCCAGAGGCTGTCTTTGTGTTGAGTCGTGATACATAGGTCATCGTTCGTTAATTTGTTTGAAGCTAGTGTAGCGCAAACTGTTTATAGAGTGTTGTTATTAATCAATTCTTCCATATGAGTATGCGCAGCTTCACCATGTTGTTGATAAAGGCTCATCATCTGTTGTGCCATGTTAATCCAGTGTTCACTGGCCTGATTAATAATCCCCTTTAAATGAACAGGATTGTTACTTTTTAGCCAGTTTTTATAGGAGACCTGCAGGCCTGGAAAAATAACTTTGCGCATACTGCTGAGGTTTGCAAAGTAAAAATGAATTTGTGCTGCTTCATTGCGTTCAATAATTCCGGGTAAGGTAGACAGCATGTCTGCGATATTATCGCGCACTGCGCGAGCCATAATTTCTGCCTGTGAGCGCGGCAGGTTTAGCAGCATTTCTTCCCATAAGTCACCGAGTATTTTTCCCGCCTGTATTTCGCCTATTTCATGCTGTAGAACGGTATCGACTTCATTGTCTGTCATGCGTTCTAAGGAATCTTCGGGATTACCAGTAAAATCATAACAGGCAAGTGCTCTGGATAGCGGGTTTTCCTGTTTGTGCCAGTGAGATTCTTCAAATTTTTCCCAGATAAATCGACGCAGAGATTCGCGGCGAATATAAATTGTTTTGTCCTGTGCCATGCCCGGTGGCGCAGCCAGATCACGTGCCAGCTCTTTACCGGTTACATACAGAGTGTAATCTTCCTGTTGTTCTTTTTTAATTAGCTCGGCCAGAAAGAAGACCGGTTTGCCGTACAGACCATAACCGCCACTGTATACCAGCTGGTGCTGCTCAAGCTGCTGGTTAATGGCATCGCTTTCATACAGGTTAAAACTCTGCTGGTTGATACGAATATCACTCAGTTCGTCTTCATCAATCTCATCCCACAGCGCCTCTCGCTGGGTGAGCCATTCACCTATGTGCTTGTTATCCAGATTTTTGCTAAAGGGCAGGTCTTTTTCCCAGCGATAAAATTCGCGCATTTTTAGCAGGTAAATACACAGGGTATAGTTGCCCGCGTACTGGGCATCAGATATGTGGCAATTGTGTTGAACTGTTTCGGTGAGCTGCTGCATAAATTTCTCACTGTTTGATAGTGTAATACCCTTGCTCTATTTGCTTTGGGTTCTATTACTTTGGGGGTGAAGATAATTCCCTAGTAGAATAGTATACTATTCATTATCCAATATACCCCTGATAACAGTCGGGTAACATCTGAATTATTGAGTGAGATATATCCCATGAGAATGAGAACCAAGTGGCATAATAAAGAGCGCGAAGTCACTGTCGAAGAAAAAGCCAATACCATGGCCTTTATATCCTGGCGTATTGCCGCTGGGCTGGTGCTCAATTTAGAGAATGAAAATTATCAGACAGATACCCAGAAACAGCGTCTGGATGTAATAAAAGAGGCGCTGGCATTTCTGGTGTCTGTTACCGATCGTCTGGTGGCAAGTCAGATGAATCAGGAAGAGCGTCAGGAATTTATAGTAAAGTTTGCCACCAAGCTTTCGAAAACGTTTCAGGAGAACTGTGAAGATGTTATCGAGCGGGATGTGGACTATAAAACGCCTTTTATTGAAACAATGAATCAACGCCTGAACGCCTATGCGAATTGCTCATGGGATGACGAGCAGGAGATGCCGGGTTTTCAGTACAAACGTGATTTTGGTGATTTCATCAGTGCCGTCATGGGTGAGCGAGACAAAAAATGGATAACTGATCAGGTGCTGGCGATTGAAGTGCCAGAGATGATGGAAAACCTGAAAAAAGCCAAATATGAAATGGTTGATGGGCGCAGCTCGGCCCGTCTGGGTGACTAGTTTAGCCGAATAGTCAGCTGGCCCTGCAGGGCTGCATGTGGTTTTGACTTGCCCGTTTTGCAATATAAGCGTCATAGTTATTAGCTATGGCGCTTTTTTTATGCGCAGAAAAAGCGCTATCTGATTGCATCTAACTTAAGTCGTGTTAATAAAAAAATTACTGAGTCTGTTTACCATCGACAGGTTCCTCCTGAACTTAAAACATCGTCAGTTACACTCCATTCGTAAAAACTGTTATGAACTTATTATCATAATGGGTAGACACAGTGCTAATGACTTAGTGTTGTGCATTGCCTGAATCAAATCAGTGCGCTATGCACGCATCTTCTGTTTGTCGCCCTCTTTTGGTGCGGCATTCTGCATTAAGCGTCCCGAGTCTCTATACTCATGGCAGGCATGCTTATTGCTCTAGTATTTTTAAGACCAGGTATTTTTAAGTCTAGATATTTTAAGGCCAGGTGTTTCCGGGCCTTGAGTAAGGAGTTCCAATGTTTATGTGCGTCATTCAATGCCAGATAGTCAATGGAGTTATTTGCGTATGAACTGGCAAGCGCTGGTCAGGCAATCAATAGAGCTGCGTCACCTGTTTCATCGCCACCCTGAACTGACATGGGAGGAGCAGCAGACAGCAGTACGAATTCGTCAGCAGCTGGATGACTGGCAGATTCCCTGGCGGCCCTGTGCGGACCTCGGTACGCTGGTTACACTGGCACCGCATGCGACTGGAGAGCATATAGCCTTTCGTGCCGATATGGATGCGCTGCCTATTCAGGAAAATCTCCCCCTCGATTACTGTTCTACTGAGCATGGAAAAATGCATGCCTGCGGACATGATGGCCATATGGCTGCACTCATGGGCGTCGCCGCCTGGTTCAGGCAGCATGAAGAACAATTTACAGGCCCGATCACACTGATTTTTCAACCCGCTGAAGAAGGTGGTCATGGCGCTCGTAAAATGATTGAAGACGGTGCGCTGGACGGGGTGGACTGTATCTTCGGCTGGCATAACTGGCCGGCTTTGCCAGCGGGTGTCGCATTGTGCCCTGATGGAGCTGTTATGTCTGGTAATGGCACGTTTCATATTACCGTTACCGGCCAGGGTGGGCATGCTTCACAGCCAGAAATATGCCGCGATCCGGTGCTGGCTGCCTCCTCAATTACCCTTAATCTCCAACAGATTATCAGTCGTCGTTTACCCCCTCAGGCAGCTGCTGTGGTCAGTGTGACATCTATTGTGGCGGAGAGTGCAGTTACGGTGATTCCTGAGCAGGTACAGATGAGCGGCAGTATTCGAGTGTCTGACCCGCGCTGGCGCAAGGATATCAATGAACTCATTTGTGAGATTTCATCAAATACCGCCGCCACCTATGGGGTGAGTGCCGAGGTTGAAATACGCCCTCGCTATGAAGCCACCATTAATCATCCTAAGGCGGCGCAACGTTATCGTGAAGCCTT
>Ga0316207_10001943_pt1 | contig 23032 bp, 10 predicted proteins | sample 6weekpyrite_MG_FD_204943 | JGI IMG/M metagenome (GOLD analysis project Ga0316207, IMG submission 204943) | Microbial mat bacterial communities from mineral coupon in-situ incubated in ocean water Damariscotta River, Maine, United States -... | ecosystem: Environmental > Aquatic > Marine >... | reverse complement strand
AGACAGAAGCAGAGGATTTGTTAAAGCAGACTGCCTATACTCAGCCCGCGCTATTTTCCCTGGAATACGCACTGGCACAGCTCTGGATGTCCTGGGGTATTAAACCTTCCGCAGTCATGGGCCACAGTGTAGGCGAATATGTGGCGGCATGTGTGGCAGGTGTCTTTAATCTGGATGATGCCATTAAGCTGATCGCAGAACGCGGCCGATTAATGCAGGCGTTACCCAAAGAAGGCACCATGGCGGCCGTATTTGCGGATGAGCAACAAGTGGCGAAACTTGTTCAACCTTTCTCCAGTACGGTATCCATCGCCGCATTGAATGGTCCGGAAAATACCGTTATCTCGGGTGTTGAAAAGGATGTTGATGAGATTCTCTCACAACTTAAAAGTGAGGGGATAGAGTCCAAGCAGCTCATTGTTTCGCACGCGTTCCATTCCCCGCTTATGGAACCGATGTTAGATCAATTCGAGAGCGTGGCTTCGGAGATCGATTTCAAGAAGCCACGTATTCGCTTGATCTCCAATGTCACGGGGCAACAGGCTGTGCCCGGGGAAGTATCGCGCCCGGAATATTGGCGCGAGCATGTGCGTAACCCCGTTAAATTTTCCAGTTCTATTCAGTCGCTCATAGAACAGAATCATGAAATCTTGATCGAGATTGGGCCGCATCCTGTCTTGCTGGGTATGGGGAGGGCAAGTCTGTCAGATAGCAGTGGTATCTGGTTACCTTCGCTTCGACGTGGTCATGGTGACCGGGAGCAGATACTCATTAGCCTTGCGGGAGCGTATGTAAACGGTGTAGAAGTCGATTGGACAGGTCTTGCTAAAGGTAAACAACACCAAAAAGTTCAACTGCCGACCTATCCGTTTCAACGTGAGCGGTATTGGCTCGATTACATTACGCCTGGTAACAAGGTTCAAGCACCTCAAGTAGAAGATACCCTAAAAGACTGGTTGTACGAGCTTGATTGGAAACCGAAAGAACAAAGTGTGTCCAGTGAGAGCGATACTTCCACTGAGAAAAAACACTGGTTGATTTTCGCAGACAGAACAGGTGTGACCTCCGCGTTGACTGAAAACCTGAGAGCACGTGGTGATGATTGTATAACAGTGATTCCGGGTGAGCATTTCGAGGAACTGAAACCCGGTTCGTTCAGTGTGAATCAGGCGGCTCTCGAAGACTATCTGAGCTTGCTTGAGCCGTATGTGTCGGAACACTTAACGATAAATATCGTTTATCTTTGGCCGTTGGATGCCGATGAAAACAATCCACCATCACTCGCATCACTAACAAAGAGTCATCAAAGCACGTGCGAACCCCTGCTCAATCTTGTTAAAGCGTTGGATTCAACGGGGGCAGTCGAATCATCACGGTTGTGGGCCGTCACCCGTCATGTTCACAGTAGACAAGGGGTTCAAGCGCAGTCACTCACGCAGGGTCCGTTGTGGGGCCTGGGACGTGTCATCGCCTCTGAGTTTTCAGCTTTGATGGGCGGAATGATAGACCTGGATGGGAAGGATGCAGATGAAGATGCTTCCCTGCTAGCTAAGGAGCTATTTGCGAGCGATGCTGAACAGCAGGTAATCCTGCGTAACAAGGAAAGACTCGTTGCCCGTGTAGTACGAAAAGAAAACATCTCCAGCCTGGTGCCATCCTTCAAGACTGATAGAAGCTACTTGATAACGGGTGGACTTGGTGCATTGGGGCTTCTTTTAGCACGTTGGTTGGTAGCGCAGGGTGTGCGTCATCTTATACTTGTCGGTCGTCGTCAACCAGGTGATGCAGCGAGTGCCCTTATCAGTGAGCTTGAGGAATCAGGCGCAAAAATATATGCCCGACAGGGTGACGTAGCGATCGAAAAAGATGTTAAAAAGATCGTCGATGAAACACGGACAGGGTCGATACCATCATTGGCAGGCATTATTCATGCAGCGGGTGTGTTGGATGACGGGGTTTTACTAAAACAAAACTGGGATCGCTTTGCAAAGGTTATGGCACCCAAAGCCGTTGGCGCCTGGAACCTGCATACGGCTACGCAGGATGTAGAGATGGATTTCCTTGTGCTTTTTTCTTCTCTCGCGTCAACAATCGGTTCGCCAGGACAAGGAAATTATGCTGTGGCCAATGCATTTCTTGACAGTTTGGCCCAATACCGGCGACAAATGGGACTGGCTACGCTTTCGATTAATTGGGGCCCTTGGTCTGGAATCGGTATGGCAGCTGACTCGGATGCGCAAACCGTACGACGCTTTGAAAGCAGTGGTGTGAGTATGATCCCTCCCAATGTTGGCTTGAAAATCTTTGCAGCATTGCTCGCACAGCTTGATCGATCGGGTGAACAGGTCTGCGTATTCAAGGCTGACTGGCCAAAATACTTACAGGCATACGCCGGACAAGCGTCACCAATACTCTTTTCTGAGTTTGTAGTTAAAGCCAGCGAAGAAGAAAAACAGGAAAAAACCTCCGCAGTATCGGCTGTGAAACCGTTAATACAATACCAGGAACTTTTGGGGCAAAAGCGGAGAGCCTTCCTGGAAAATTATCTTCAAGAGCGTATTGCCAAGATCCTGAGTTTAGGTGACAACACTGTACCTCTCAAAGGCGACTTCCTGAAGCTTGGTGTTGATTCGCTCATGATCATGGAGCTGATCAATGCGATAAAACAGGATTTTGATTTGACTCTTTTTGCCCGAGAAGTGTTTGACCGATCGTCAGTTTCAACACTGGCAGAACACCTCGCGGCAGAACTTGATGGTCGGACAAAGAAATCTGACGCTACACAGGAAGATACAAATGTATCATCGCCTTCGATATTGCCATCATTGGGGGGTGGGAAACCGAGGTCTCGAGAACCGGTTACGAAGAAAAACCCTGGCGCCATATTTTTACTTTCCAGTCCGCGTGCTGGTTCAACTTTACTGCGTGTGATGTTGGCTGGCCATCCGGATCTCTTTTGTCCTCCCGAGCTTCATTTGCTTCCTTTTGACTCAATGGACGAGCGTAGAGAGGCCTTGGGAAAAAGCTTCCTGGATGAAGGCTTGCAACGTGCTCTCATGGAGCTGAAGGGAGTTGATGCTTCCAAGTCCAAGGAATTGGTTGAAGAATTGTGCAGTAGGGATGCATCTATTCAGGAAGTGTACGGTAATTTACAGGAAATCGCAGGACCGCAGATTCTCGTAGATAAGTCACCAAGTTATGGTGCGGATGTTAACACACTCGAAGCTGCGGAATTACTTTTCGAAAATCCGAAATACATACACCTGGTCAGACATCCCTATAGTGTAATCGAATCTTTTACGCGCACGAGAATGGACCAGCTTGCCGGTGCGACTGCTGAAGACCCTGGTATTCTGGCAGAACGTGTTTGGTCGGAAATTAACGCCAATATTATGGACTTCCTTGAGAACGTCGACCCCGGTCGTCACCACCTCATTTATTATGAGGACCTGGTCAAGGAACCGGAATCTGCCATGCGCGATTTGCTTTCGTTCCTCGGCTTGCCATTTGATGAAGCAGTCCTTTCTCCTTATAAGGGGAAACGCATGACAGATGGTGTTCATGCTCAATCAATTGGTATCGGCGATCCAAACTTTTCTAAACATGACAAGATCGATCCCAATCTGGCTGATGCGTGGAAAAAAATAAGACTTGATCGGAGACTAGGAGGCTTTTCTCAGCGCCTGGCCCGTGAGCTGGATTACGAATTACACGAAACTCAAACTGGCGGCGTGCAGATGACAGATGAGCGGCAGTCGAAAGAGGTGCCGGATATAAAGCACGCTGATCGTTCAGAAGACTTGCCACTGTCATACGCACAGCAACGAATCTGGGTTATAGAGCAAATGGCTCCTGGCAACGTTGCTTATAATATGCCGGCACTCGTGTTCAGGTTGAAGGGGTCCCTTAAAGAGGAAGCGCTACATAGAAGTCTCACTGATATCGTCCAGCGTCACGAGGGCCTGCGCACAACCTTCAGAAGTGTAGGTGGTAAACCGTTTCAGGTAATTACACAAACAGACAAGGTCCCCTTTAAAGTCGTAGACCTCCAGCATCTTGCGGAAAATGAGCGAAAGAGCAGGGCGATACAGTTGGCGACGGAAGAAATGACGAGTCCCTTCGATATTGAACACGGTCCGCTTTTTCGTGCCGTGTTATTTCGTCTCGATAAAGATGATTACATTCTGTCGATACCAACCCATCATATCGTATCTGACGGTTGGTCACTTGGAGTTATTATTCGAGAACTTAATACGCTCTATCAGGCCCACCTTGAAGGCAGGTCTAACCCTCTGTCTGATCTGGAGTTTCACTATGCGGATTACGCTATTTGGCAGCGCGATTGGTTAAAAGGTGAGGTTTTACAATCGGAAATTGAGCATTGGCGAGATCGACTCGGTAATACACCTGTTTTGGAGCTACCTTTAGATCACCCGCGTCCACCGGTTATGACCTATAAGGGAGACCGTGAGTCGATCACTATACCTCAACACCTGCTTGAGGCATTGAAGTCACTGAGCGTAGATGCAGGAGCGACACTCTTTATGACGCTACTATCAGCGTTTAACGTGCTGCTATCTCGGTATTCAAATCAAGAAGACATTGTTGTCGGGTCACCTATTGCCAATCGCAACAGAAAACATCTGGAAGGTATCGTTGGTTTCTTTGTCAATACACTTGCCTTGCGTACAGATCTTTCAGGTAATCCTACATTTCGAGAACTGCTCAAGCGTGTTCGAGAAGTAACATTAGATGCGTACTCACATCAGGACGTTCCTTTTGAGGAGATTGTCAATGCCCTGGAGACGAATCATGACATGAGCCGTAGCCCCCTGTTCCAGGTTATGTTCGTGCTTCAGAATGTATCAGTACCGGGATTGGAATTTGAAGATATTGAGTCAAGTAACATTATAGTTAATGACGGTACTTCTAAATTTGATCTGTGGCTCTCAATTTCTGAGCGGGAAAATGGTCTTTTGGCTATACTCGAATACAACACAGATCTCTTTGAACAGGCCACTGTACGCCGATTGCTGGACCATTATCAGATACTGCTAGAAAATATTGTGGTTGATCCAAATCGGGAAATTACTAAGATTGAGTGCATCAATGAAGTAGAACGAAAGCAATTAATTACAGACTTGAATGCAACGGAGAAGGAGTATCCCGATGCGGCCGGACTACATACGATCTTCGAGGGCCAGGCGGCCCGTACCCCCGACGCAATAGCTGTTGTCTCTGGAGATGATGAGCTCACCTATGATGCCTTAAACCGCCAGGCGAACCAGCTGGCGAATTATCTGATAAAAACAGGCGTGGAACCGGAGACCATGCTAGGTATTTGCATAGATCGTTCGGTCACAATGCTTGTTGGCCTGCTAGGCATTATGAAAGCGGGTGGAACCTATGTGCCCATGGACCCCGACTATCCTAAGGAACGACTGGGGGTAATAGTTGAAGATGCAGGTATTGATATTCTTTTAACTGAACAAGCTCTTCTTGAGCGTTTGCCAGCGCATGAAGCCAGGAGGATTTGTATCGATACCGAGTGGCAGGATATCGCACAACAGAGTGACAGTAATCCAGAGACAGACGTCAGCAGTGAGAACCTGGCCTATGTCATCTTCACCTCAGGATCCACGGGCCGGCCGAAGGGGGTCGAGATCCCACACCGGGCGCTGGTGAATTTCCTGGCCACCATGGCCGAAGCTCCGGGGTTTGGTGCCGAAGACGTAATGCTGGCATTGACAACACTCTCATTCGACATTGCCGGTCTGGAGCTTTATTTACCATTGTTTGCCGGTGGCCGGGTCGTGATCATTAGTCGGGAGCAGAGTGGCGATGGTCAGCAGCTGGCCGAAGTCATCGCACAGCATGGGGTGACGGTTGTCCAGGCCACGCCCGTCACCTGGCGACTCCTTTTGGATAGTGGTTGGAAAGGCAAGGATGACTTGAAAATACTATGCGGCGGTGAAGCGATGCCGCGGGATATCATCACCCCACTCCTGGAACGCTCAGCAGAGCTCTGGAACATGTATGGGCCGACGGAGACCACCATCTGGTCGACGATCTACCGTGTGGAATCGGCTGATGATCCTATCCTGATCGGGCACGCGATTGCCAATACACGGGTTTACGTACTGGATCGGCATGGAAGCCCTGCACCTATCGGTGTGGCGGGAGAACTTTATATAGGTGGTGACGGTCTGGCGCGGGGGTATCGAAGCCGGCCGGAACTGACAGAGGAGAGGTTTATTCAGCATCAGTTCGACGATGGCGTGGAGGAGAGACTTTATCGAACAGGCGATCTGGCTCGCTGGCGCTCGGATGGAAACCTTGAATGTCTTGGCAGGGCCGATAATCAAGTTAAAGTGCGCGGTTTTCGCATCGAGCTGGACGAAATCGAGATACAACTGGTCTCCCATATGGCAGTCAACCAGAGCGTCGTAGTGGTGCGGGAAGACCGGCCGGGTGATACGCGACTGGTAGCGTATATTGTTCACGAGGCCGGACAGTCATTTACTGTTACCGAATTGCGCAAGCATCTTCGTAATAAGCTGCCAGAATATATGATTCCGCAGCATTTTGTTGAGCTGGACGAGTTACCACTGACTCCTAACGGAAAGATTGATCGCAAGTCACTCCCGCAACCCTTTAATACTGCGGTTGCTAGTAACGACGAATACGTGGCACCACGTACTGAGACCGAAAAACGGTTGGCTGAGATCTGGCGAGAAGTCATTGGTGTCGAGCGGGTGGGTGTGAATGACAACTTTTTCGATCTGGGTGGGCATTCATTATTGTCGATACAAGCCATCTCGCATACCAAAGAGAAACTAGGAGTGCAGTTAAGTCTACAGACCATGGTACTGGAAACGCTTGAGCATATTGCTGCACAATGTGAACGCGATACGATTCCCGATAAGAAAACAACGCATATAAATCGTGGATTTACTGGAAATAAGATAATTCAAAAGATCAAGGATACATTTGGGTTGTCCTGATATGTGCTGTTAGTTTGATATGCATGGAGTATTTCCTGCGCCACCTTCGTAGGTTCTGGTGTAGAGGCTTACAAATCAGGTATGCAAAATCCCCCATTCAGTAATAAAAGCTCGTATAATACTCTCTTTTATAGTTATCTTTAGATATTTTGAAACCTGTTTCTAAAACAACACGCCTGGATAAACTGCCATCAGTGCTGAAAAAGGATTTAGATAAAAATCTCTGCACCTGTATGGATATACCGAAGATAGATATTATCAATGCCATCTTAAATGGGGCAACGACACTGGAGCAGGTAAAAAAACAGACTTTTGCGATGATGGGGGCGGGTTGCTGCACTCAAGAAATAGAACGATTGATTGAATGTCTTTGTGCGCCCGAACCTGTAAGAAGAATTACAAGACCAAAATGAAGGGGCAGAGCCCTGCCATTCTGGACTGGCATTAACAATGAATAGTAATGGAGTTTTTATGATAGAAGAGCAAGCCCAGCAGATTGCAGAGCAGTGGTTAACTCATGCAGCAGAAAGTGCCGGGGAAAAAGACCTTAAGGTGCATATGGGCATGATATCAAAACGTGTTAGTCTTCAAGGTGTTCCCGGGTTTGATAACATTGATTACGATGCATGGTATAAGCAATGCAGGCATCAGTTTGAAAATGCCATGATAAAAAACATTTCTTACAAGGGTTTTAACCTGGTCAGTGCAACGGAGAGCCAGATTATGTTCACAGTATTTGAAATGGTGATGGGGACAGATGGTACTCTGAATGAACAGATCGTAGAGATGTCACTGGAGAAAGAGGAAGATGGTGTATGGCGACTGGTGCAGGAGCGGGTGCTTATCGAGAATGAGGCGATGAGAAATCATGAATTACGGGATCAATAGTCTCGGGCATGATTGATATTTGTTTTTGATTTATTGAGCCGAATGTAATGCCGGATTTTTTGCTGGATTAGTTCTACTTCGTTATGCCAGGTTATTAAAAAAGTGTAACAATAGACTCAATTAAGATTAATAATTTCAATAGCTTGTTTTGATTTATTATCTATGAACCAGACGGTCGCTTGCTCAGATCGTGTCCGGCGCGCGATATCATTAAAAAGCCCCTTAAAGGGGCCTTTTATACAGCCAACCTCATCATTGATTTGCGATATAGCGTTGCAAACGATCGAGCCAGCTATCCAGGCCTTGATCATCAAGGAAGAAATCAAACTGCCCAGCACCGCGCTGCAAGTTCATCAGATCTATGAGAAAATCGAAGACAGCATTGGTTGCTGCTTCCTCTGCAACCAGTGCTGCATTCTGGGCGTCAAGCAAATCCAGGATAGTTACAGCCCCCCGGGAGTAGGCTTCAGTGACTAAATCCAGATTTTTTTTCGCTGCAGTCGCAGCAGTTTTGGAAAGCTGGATGGAAGGGTAGGAGGCGCCAATCCTATGTAACGCCGCCCTGATACGCTGTTCGATACGTTCTCTGGTAGCGTCATTCTGGATAACCAGTTGGCTTAACTCTAATCGGCTACCTGTCAAACGTGCACTTCGGGCACCTCCCTCGAACAGAGGCAATGAGACATTAATGCTCACCGACAAATCAGTATCATCCTTTGCTGACAGTCCTGCCAGGCGTTGTTCGTCTATCACATGAGTCACTTGCCCTTGCAGTGTGACTGTTGGCGACCAATATGCACGCCGATTTGCCTTGATTTCCCGTTTTGTTGCTGACAGTAATGCATCCGTCGCCGCGACTTCAGGCGAAGCTGCCAATCCTTCTTTTACCAGAAAATCCCCCATGAGTTTAAAGGCACGATCGTTATTTACATAATCAAACAGTTCTTTTCGGCTGATGATGAGGTTCGGGTCATCGAGCGTGGCCGGTTCAGCGATAAATGGCTCTTTTAAGGGGCGATGCAGTATTCGATTCAATGCATCACGGTTTTGTTGAAGTTGTGCCTGTGCATCAAGTAGTTGCTGACGCGAAGTGGCCAGTTCGCTTTCCCAGCGATAAACCTCGGCAGGATTGGCGACACCGATTTGTTGACGATCCCTGGCCGTTTCCAGATTGGTGCGAGTTAGATTCATATCTTCACGGCGAATATGGATCAGGGTTTGCGCCTTGAGCAAGTTGAGAAATGCATTGGTTGATTCCTGGATGATATCTAATTGCAGCTGGTGCTTGAGTGCTTCGCGGTTGTTTTGCAAATAACGCTGAATTTCCACGTTAGCACGAATCGAGTCGGAGTAGAGTAATTGACTCAGTGTGATAGCAGCTGTCGAGGACTGTTCGGCCGCCGCGCCGCTTATGACAGTCGTGCTATCATCATTTAGTTTACTATAATCGAGACTGGTATTGAGTTGTGGTAGTAATCTGGCACGTGCTTGTTCGACCTCGGTTTGTCCCACTTCAAGTCCTAATGCAGCTGCGTGAAGATCCAGATTTGCTTCAACTGCTTCAACTGCAACAATCGACAGAGATAACCTCCGACCCTTTGGTGCAGGCTCTTCGTGTAATAGTATCGCTTCGTTCAAAATATCAAATCTGGGTGAAATACCGATAGATCTTGCGGTGGCCATATTGATAGTCAAGCGACGCTTGCTTTTAAAACTGACCGGTTGCTTCTCAGCAAGTTCACCATGTAATACCGAGTGCATGTTCAAGGCATTGCGACGTGCCAATCGCCGCCAGTCAGAAGCCGGGGCTTCAGCCATCAATAGCCCCTGTTCGACCAGTCGAGAGTCGAGCAGGCTGTAACTAGGCAGTTTTTTCTCTATCAACTCGGCAATGAGTTGCTTCATGGCTGCCGGGTTAAGACGTGCCAGGTCTGTTACGACCACGCAATCGATATCTGGTAGCAATCGGGCCATCAGGTTTTCATTGCGAATGCGTTGCTGGACAAACATTATGTCAACACCACCGGCGGTAGTCACTTCCTTGGCACGATGAATCAATCCGGGTTGCGCTGTATAGTTGGCTTCATCAACAAACACTGCAATTTTTTTACAATCGGTAATGCTTGTAAATACACGCAAGTCGCGTACAAAATCGGCGCCACCACTTAAATAATTTAGGTGTTTGACACCACTGGTATTATTATTACTGGGAAGGCCTTGTAGTTGTGCATCCATTACAAATGGCGCGAAGGTCGGTTTATTTAACGGTTTTGTAAATGCGGCAATGGCGCTGGAGACATATCCCAGTGCTAACACCATATCAACCTCTGGATCCATCTGCAGTTGTTTGTGTGCAGTAGCAATGCGTTTGACAGACCAGCTGCCATCCAGCTGTTTTTCTGATGGAAAACGAACGTCGAAATCGTCCCCGGCCAACACCAGAAGCTCGGTTTTAAACAACTCCGGTGACCAACTGGTATGTTCAATCGGCCCATCCGTGACAATGCCAATATTGACAACCTTTGCCGCGTTGGCTGCTGGAGCCTGTATCAGAAACAATATGATCAGAAATATTATCAGATAACATTGTCTCAAACTTATTTGATATTTTGCGTGCATGATTTTTATACCTGTGTCAGGGTGACGGTTTTACGAAAACGTAATAGAGCGGCAACAAAAAATACTGCGCCAATCACAGCGGTTGCGAGCAAATCAGACCAGATCACATCAACACCAGCATCTCGAAACAAAATGGACTTCGCCATGTTAACAAAATGGGTAGATGGAACCAGTTGCATAACCATTTGCAGTTCAAAAGGCATGCTGTCCAACGGCGTATGGGCACCGGAAAGTAGCATCATGATCACAAACACGATCATTGCCAGCAAACCAAACTGCGGCATGGAGCGTGCCAATGTTGCCAGATATATTCCCAGCGAGGTTACGGAGAACAGGTAGATGACGGTGACGAGTATATAAAGCGGGATGGAGCCAATAATAACCGTCCCCACGGCGCCCTGCACCACGAGGTACAGTGACAGGACGGCAGCCAGTACGACCACCAGACCGTTGGCCCACACTTTGGCAAGCATAATCTCAATTGGTCGCAGGGGCATCACTAGTAAATGTTCTATGGTGCCATGTTCACGTTCGCGAACCAGGGCTGCACCGGTAAGCAGGATAGCCATCATGGTGATATTGTTAGTAAGTGCCATTGCGGCTTGAAAGCCTTTCGCCTCCATGTTGGGATTAAACTTGGCCCGGGTGACAATCCTGGCTTCCTGTGGCGCTCGATCATTTGATAAAAAGGTACTTATTTCCTGCGCAATAATATGCTGAATATAACCGGCACCGGTAGCTGCCATACCCATGGCGGTGGCATCTACATTGAGCTGGATTCGTGTTGGATGTCCGGCCATCAGGTCTGCCTGGAATCTCGGTGGGATGTCAATAACAAAGGCATATCGTGCCGCCTCCATGCTTGCATCGATGTCTTCAATCATGATTGCATCGGGAGGTTGGAAATGTGGCGGTAGCAAAGCATCGCCGACACGCCGGGATAACTGTGACCGGTCTTCGTCGACAATAGCCACCGCCGCATTAACTACACCGGTGGCAGCATTTTCGGCCTCTTCAAAAACAGCGAGGCTGAACATATAGACGATAAGGAATAGCATCACCGGGTCATAAAGCAGACTGAACAACTCTTTGATTCCCAGTTGAAAGATATTGATTAAGTTACGCTTCATCGTTAGCGTTCCTGCGTCTTCAGCAATGTTAGTCCTAGCAGTAGATAAATACTGATCAGCAGGGCTAACATGAAATAATTAAACATCAGTACTTCAAAGCCTAGCGATTTCGTAAATGTGCCCAAACTTATTTGCTGGAAATAGCTGCTAGGGAATATCTTTGCGAATACCTGAGCGCCGGGTGTGAGAGAAGCCACTGGTGCAAAGTAACCGGCAAAGTTAACTGCAGGTACAGTCGTAATAATGGCAGTGCCGAAAATTGCAGCGATTTGAGTCTTCATGAAAGACGACATTAACAAACCCAGGCCAGTGGTGGCGATAACATACAGCAGCCCACCAACCAGCAAGGCTGTTACGCTGCCTTTGATTGGCACCTGAAACAGATAAACAGTAAGTAATACCAGGCTGGTAAAGTTGATCAGCGCGATAAGGACGTATGGTAATTGTTTACCCAGTAGGAATTCGAGTCCGCTCACAGGTGTGGCGTAGAAATTTGTAATTGAGCCCAGCTCCTTTTCACGCACCACTCCTGCCGCTGTCATCATTGCGGGTATCCATATTAGTAACAACATAATGGTGCCAGGTGCAATTGAGTAAACACTCTTGAAATCCTGGTTGTAGCGAAAACGTGTTTCAACACTGGTAGGTACAGCGTAGCTGGTATTGTCAGGAGCTGTGCGCAGTCGTTGTTCAAGATAGGATTGGTGCACGCCGAGTATATAACCGCGTGCAGTTTCAGCGGTAAATGGGACTGTGCCATCAAGCCAGATACCGATCTCCGGTTGACGGCCTCGCTTAATGTCCTTGCCAAAACCTGAAGGAATTTCAATGGCGAAAGTCAATTGAGCCTTGCGTAATAGATCATCCATTTCTTGATAATTGCCCAATGGTGATTGCTGTTCAAAATAGCGCGAACCGGAAAAGTTTTCCAGATAATTGCGGCTTTCCGGGCTCTGGTCACGATCAAGTACCGCATAGGAGATGTTTTCAATATCAAAGGTGATACCGTAACCAAAGGCGATCATTAGAATGATAGGGCCGAGTAAGGCAAAGGCGAGACGAATCGGATCACGGGCGATCTCCAGACTCTCGCGACGCGCATATGCCCAGCCACGGCGCAGGTCGAATGCCGCACTCCGTGGTTTAGTCTGTGTCGGTGTAGTTTCGACGCTGTGGCCAGATTTCTTGTCTGATTCTTTTGGAGTATCAATAGCGGTATCTTCCAGGTAAGCGATAAAGGCTTCTTCGAGATTTTCGACTCCGCGTGTACGTACCAATTCAGCAGGAGTATTCTGGGCCAGCACCCGACCAGCATGCATAAGCGAGATACGGTCACAGCGTTCGGCCTCGTTCATGAAATGCGTAGAGATAAAAATAGTGACATCATCCTCACGAGAGAGTTGGAGTAATAATTGCCAGAATTGGTCACGCGCAATCGGGTCTACACCTGAGGTGGGCTCGTCAAGTATCAACATTTCCGGATCATGGATTACCGCAACTGCCAAAGAAAGTCTTTGGCGTACACCCAGCGGTAAGCTGTCTGTTTTTTCATTTATCACGTCTTTCAGGCCAAAACGTTCAACCATTTCGATAACACTTACATCGATCTGTGATCTGGGCAACTGGAAAATGCGCGCGTGTAGGGCTAGGTTTTGACGTACTGTCAGTTCACTGTAGAGTGAAAATGCCTGGGTCATGTAACCGACCCGTCGGCGCAGATCGATATCAGAGGCGTTGACTGGTTGGCCGAACAATCTTGCTTTACCCGACGAAATTGGAAGCAGGCCAGTAAGCATCTTCATGGTGGTGGTTTTACCGCAACCATTGGACCCGAGGAAACCAAAAATTTCACCGCGTTTGATGCGGAAGCTGACCTTATCAACAGCCAGGAAATCACCAAAGCGACGAGTGAGTTCATCTGCCTCAATGGCTATTTCTGTTTCCCGATCCAGACGGGATGGAATGATCAGGGCCTGATGGTCGCGTCGCTTCTCGGCTGGCAAAAGTTCAATAAAGGCCGACTCCAGGTTTCGGGTTCCAGTGCTGGATTTCAATTCAGTCGGGCTGCCTGTGGCCAGAACCTTGCCACTATCCATTGCGATCAGCCAGTCAAAGCGTTCGGCCTCATCCATATAGGCCGTTGCGACGATAACGCTCATGCCTTCGCGACGTGTACGAATGCGCTCGATCAATTCCCAGAACTGTCGTCGTGATAATGGATCGACTCCAGTGGTGGGTTCGTCCAGAATGAGTAAATCTGGATCGTGGATCAAGGCACAACACAAACCCAGCTTCTGCTTCATACCACCTGAAAGCTTGCCCGCAGGACGATCAGCAAACGTTGCTAGACCAGTGCTTTCCAATAACTCTCGGATTCGCCAGGTACGTTGTTCCTTGTTGTGACCAAACAAGCGGCCGAAGAAGTCCACATTTTCGAAGACTGATAGAGTCATGTAGAGATTACGCCCCAAACCTTGGGGCATGTATGCAATGTGCGGGCCGATAGCCATGCGATTCAGGCTTCGCTTCATATCACGACCGAACACCTGCACCTCACCTTGCTGAATTTTGCGTACCCCTGAGATCAGGGCCAGCAAGCTGGACTTGCCGACACCATCGGGGCCGATTAAACCCACCATGTTGCCGGCCGGTATATCCAGATCGATGCCGTCAAGTGCCACACTGTTTTTATAACGGTGGCTGAGTGCATTAATGCGGGCGATGGTTTTCATCGTCTATCTCTTTCTCAATGACTTCCTCTCAATACATAACTCATGGTTTATTTTCTCCATCTTGCAGGTTTTCTGGCCAATTGGCTGTCGGATCGAGGCGAATATAGGCAATACCCGGAATACCTGTCTTGGCCAGGGCAGCATGTTTGTTAAGAAATCCAGCATCGAGTTGAACCTTGAGCCGGAACATCAGTTTTTCGCGCTCGCTACGGGTCTCCACTTCTTTGGGTGTAAACTGAGCCCTCGGTGCGACAAAGGAGACCTTGGCGAATATCACTGTGTCTGCGATACCATCCAGCACAATGCGAGAATCGGAGCCGATAGCAACTCTGGCAGCCTGCTGTGTCGGCAGAAAAATAGTCATATAGATATCAGTGGGATTGAGAACTGTAAGCACTTTACCACCAGCAGGCAGAACTTCACCAGGTTCAGCTAAGCGGTAAAGCACCCTGCCGTTGATCGGTGACCGTAACACGCTGTCTTCGATTTGAGTTTTTATCAACTCGGTGCCGGCGATGGCAGCTTCGATAGCTGCATCGGCATTGGAGAGTTGAGACTTAGCGGCAGCAAGTGCCGCCTTAGCAGTTTCCACTGTGGTTTCATTACGTTGTAAATGTTCCAGGGAAATACTATCGTTCTCATATAGTCCCTTTGAGCGCTCCAGTTCTTTCCTGGCAAGTGAGAGTTCACTCTGGCGTTGAGCGATCATAGCCGTAGCAGAATGTTTTTCATGCTTAAAGCGGCGAACCTCTGCCTCGGCTTTTCGGAGTTGAGCCGATAACTCTCTCGTATCAAAGTGAACCAGAATCTGTTTGATCTCGACCTTGTCACCTTCCTTGACTAATACTTGTTCAATCCGGCCGCCAAATTTTGTTGTGATATCGACTTCTACGGCTTCAGTACGTCCGTTTCCAGAAACAAAGCCTTCCGGGAGTTCCGGCTGACGAATCAACGTCAACATATAAGCTATAGAAACGGTGACTACGGCTACAACTATCAGGAAGATTGTTGATCGTTTTACTCTAATTTTTGCCATATAACCTCCCTGATTCATGTGACGACATGGGGTAATAGTAATTGGCCTAAAATTACTAACAACAGTCAAGCCAAGTTGGTTTAACCAGTACTATAGTTAATATTACAGGTTAACCACTTAGTAATAAATGGATCTTAGAAATAGGGTTTAGCCGGACTATTGCCAGAATCAGTTATGCTCTATTATGTTTAGCCATCGGTTATAAACAACAAGCACCCCATTAAGTTTAATAAATATAATAACTTATATATTTTAAATCATCTACGGATCAGGCGATCGGACGTTAAAACCGTGCCGCACTTTTGAACTGATTTGTGTTTCATTCGGCATTTCCTCGTTATCGAGAAGGTCGGTGTATCATAATTCATTGCATATCAATTGGTTAGCGTGTATTCGTTAGCCATTATTTCGTCTCGGTAATCAGTGTTATTATCTTGTCTACAAGCTATCTATTAAATAAATCTAAATAAGAAAAAAAGGATGCCGCTGCGCTTGTGGTGGAGAATGGACCGAGAATCCAGAAATCATTGCTCTCTGATTCAGTTTTTTCTATAGTAATTAGCAGCTCCAATAACCCTATAACCAAATATTCGGTGCCCGAAACAATGACTTCTGTAAAACAGCTATTTTTAGTCTGCCTGTATTTATTTTCAGTCCTGTTAACGTCAACAGTCATGGCAGATAAACCAGCGGGCTACCCATTCTTGTCATTTGATAAAGCGCTACAACAATCGGCCGTGTCCAGCAAGCCAGTATTCGTTTATTTTGGGCGCTATGGTTGTGGCTATTGCGATAAAACAAATAAAGAGGCTTTTAGTAATGAGCAGGTGCGCAAATTATATACAAGTCATTACATACTTGCCTATGTTGATGCCGAAAGTGGTAAACGCGTGCGCCTTCCTTCCGGAGAACGGATTACTGAACGAGATATCGGTACACGATATAATGCATTCGTCACACCTGTCTTCAGCTTTCTGACATCAGATGGTAAGGTGATAAACAGAATGATTGGTGTTCAGCGTGTTGTTGATTTGATCAAAGCGCATGAAACTGTACAACAGAAAATACAGCAAGCAGGAAAGTGATTATCTGATGCGTACCGTCTTATTTGCTTTTTTAATGCTGATTAATCCGTTTGCCTCTGCCCAACACTGGGCATTTTCGCCCGCCATTGAAGTTACCAAAATAGCAGGCCCAGGCGTTTTCCATCACCTCGACTCATCAGGCAGACGCAGCATAGCCGTGTCTGAAGCTACCGTTGCCATTGCCTGGGAAGATAATCGCAGTGGAAATCCTGCTATCTACCTGGCCCGTAAAAAACTGCATGCAAAACAATTCGAAAGCGAAATAAAAATCAATGTCTCACCCGAAGCATATGAACCAAGTATCCTGGCTATGGATGATAATCGGTTTATCGTTGCATGGGAAAGTGATTCAAAGATCCTGGCGCGGGCTGTAACGGCAACATCAATGGGCCCGATTATCACAGTCAGTAAAACGGATGGTGTGCAGGTTAGCCTTGCCCGAAACCGGGATAAAATATATCTGGTTTATTCAAGCATGGAAAAAAAATACCAGCAAATATGGTTGCAGCAGTTAAGGTTGAACGGACAAAAGCTTGAAAAAATAAATTCATGCCCGCTGGAAAAAACAATAGCTAAAGATCACCAGTTCTATCCTTCCATTACCATTACAGGAAATATATTGATCAGTGCCTGGGAAGATCGCCGTCCTGGTCATACTGTCATCATGGCAGCAAAAAGTACACTGGGCACGCCTTGTTCTTTTTCTGATCCACAACAAGTTAGCGATCCTCCGCGTCAACGCTCTGCTGCATATGGAAAAGGACATGGTGTCGCACGTGTGACATTAGCTGCATTTGGTAAGCATGTTATCGCAGTCTGGGCCGACAAGCGCGATTTTCGTGAAGGCTACGACATCTACTCCGCCCGCTATACAGGCCAGAATAAATCAATGTTTGGTGCCAATCAAAAAGTACAGGATAGTTTTGGTGGTATTGCACAACAATGGCATGCATCGGTTGCTGGCAACCGTGCCGGTCAGCTCATCGTGTTTTGGGATGACAACCGCGATGGTGATGCAAGCATTACTTATAGCCGGCCTGGGGAAAAGGGCTGGAGTGATGATTCTGTTGTTAGTGATGAAAATAGTTTGCCCCATCAAACCCACCCATCTGTAACGCTGGATGAGAAAGGAAATGCGTATCTGGTCTGGATTGATCGAAAAACCAAAAATGGATCAACACGATTAAGATATGCTGAAGGAAAATTTATGGCTGAATAAAAGGAGTCGGTGGCAAACAAGAATGATTTGAATTTACCACGGATCATTTATATTATATTTTTCTCTGCTCGTAATTATTGTTGGCTAACTACTGAATTTAACAAGTCGGGTCACCTGGATATCCGATATAAACACAACGCCTGAGTGCTCGCTATAAAACGGTTCCAGACCTTCAAGGATTGGTGTAACGAGTTCTTCGGGGACCGCTGCAATAATCATGATCAGAACGTCTTCTTCGTTGAACATCAGGTGACCTTCATGAAAACCGTGTCGCCCCTTACCAGAAAGATTATTGATAATGGTATAGCCGGTTACGCCGGCATTATCGAGCAAATCGGTTGCAAAAGCCTGGTGTTCACCACTGAGAATGATTTCGAGTTTTTTGACTGAACTGAAGTTGAGGTTTTTCATTGTGTGCTAGACTCCTTCGCTAAGGATAGTTCATTTGCATCAGAAAGGGGTTGGGCATCCCACTCTCCGCTGTTGTATGTATACAGGGTTTGTTTCTCCGGGTCGATAACCAGTAGACGAATCCAGTCATTTACAACCAGTGTCTTGACCGCAAAAACACTTTCCACAGCGCGGCGGGCGTGCTCAAGAGGTGCCTCGATCACGGCAATGAGTCGCAATGGGTCATGAAACGGCATACCTTTATCTAAAACAGTCTGGGAAGGCAGGCCGGTGCGTAGATCACTCAGTCCACCGGTCATGACGCCAAAACGCCCGGCTACATTATGATAAACCTTGCTGCTACTTCCAAATTTTTCATTATCTACGGTTGAAAAGTAGTGTTCCATATTGATCCATTGTGCGACGACCAAAGGCCCGGTAATAATGTTTTCCAGCAGGCGTTGCATGGGGTCGAGACGATAATCATAGGAATGCAGGAATGAACGACCTTCCAGTGACATGTCCTTGGTTAAGTCGCGACGACCAATGATCATGTAGGCATTGCCTGATAATCCCCATTCTGGTCGTACTTGTGACCAGTCCATGGCGTTACGTTCAATCTCGCGATAGGCTGTTGTTGCTTCTCGGGCTTGTGGGTTAAGTTGCAGGCTGGGTAGGCGTTCCTGTGCGCACAGGCGCGATGCAGCCAGCAGACCAGTGCGTAAACGGTCGATATAAAAGATATGGGTTGGAGGTATATGATCCAGGTCGTAGAGCTTGAGTTCATCGGTAGTGGTGTTGTGTAGTGCACCAACAAACCAGGTGTCGTCAGGGATGTTAATGCCCTGGTCGCGTAGTTTTCTACGGACTTCTTTTTTGTTAGCCATCTGCGCCAGTACGCGTGCACTGACTAGACCATGATTTCCGCCACAGGCACCGCAGTCGAGTGCAGATTCATACGGATTATTTTCAGATGTACTGCCATGCCCGAATAATAATATAAATCGTGAGAAGTCTTTGGTTAGACCTATTGAGCTCAGTGCCTGGCTAACAAAGCCGGTCTGCTCGTTAAGGCTAAAGCCAATACGGGCAAGCCTTTCCATTTGTATTTGTGTATAGGCGGCATCAATACGATATGTATCTCGCAAGCGCAGTATAAATTCCTGTTCCTGCTGACTGGATAAACCCAGAGACGTGGACAGCGAGGTTTTGCCGCTGCGTCTGCCCAGGGCTGCCTCGCGCAGTTCTCGAACCATATCATCACTGATATGTTCTGCTTCCAGTCCAAGGTCCTGTTCGATAGCCATAATTATGACTGCGCGTTGTACTGTACGTAAAACAGAATCTGCCTGTTCACGGTCAAGCTTGTCGATTAATAAATGACTGGATCGTTTTTTTCGATAAAGACGTTTACGCCAATGGTTATAGGTTTGTGGCATCAGGGTTTTACCGACCATGTCAAACCCGAATAATAAGCCAATGGCCTCTACCGTTACGAAAGGACCAAACACCGATTCCTTCAGCTCATGCATGGCCTTCTCGAGCGCGGTTACCGGATGCACATCTTCGGCATCAGCGACAGTCATTTCCAGCACCAGGTTTTTCGGAGTTAACAGCACCGGACACAGGTGCATTTCACTGCCTTTACCAAGTTCCATGAAGCTCATGGGGACTCCAAAGAAACCAGCAATGCCATATGTCTGGTAATCGCCAACAGTTTCCAGGTGGCGACGAATGCGTTCCGAGCGTGTGTCGATACAGAACATTGCCTGGACAAAGGAACGCTTGTCTCTGGGTTCTGGCGGGGCAATATTGATGCCTTTTAGCAATTGTTTAATTGCATGGGCCTCCATGGCGCGTAACCAGAACATTCCTTCGCAGAATTCAAACATGCGCAGGTAGTTAAGCAAATCGTTAAACTGTTCAGAGGATAAAGATTTCAGAGCATTATCCTGATTCACTCGAGCAGCGAGTGCCTGTAACCGGTTTGCCTGGGCGTTGGCTTCATGTTGTTGTTTGTAGTCGACGTACTTGTGAAAGACCTTTTCAATTTGCCGGCTATTGCCACGCTCCAGGGTTTGCGCTACCTGCTTTGCCATCGCGGGTACAATGCGCTTGCCAAACAGCTCATAGCGCAGGTAGGTTTCCATGGTTTTGTTTTCAATAGCATCTTCAATCGAAGAAGCTGTTATGGCTATATCTTTTCTTCCGCGTTCATTTAACAGTGCGAGGGCAAAAGTCAGGCGTACTGCGATCAGATCAACAAGGTCAGCAGGATAACGTTTGCTCCAGTAATAACTCTTGGCGTTCGAGCGCCAGCGTATGAATCCTGTCCAGCCATGCAGTTGTGCTAACTCGCGGGTAAAATAATGAACCCATTGATCTTCAGGGATGCCAAGCATCTTCATTGCATAGTCAATAATACCTTCTGGCGAGTCGCTCTTTGCCAGAATGTCCTGAATATGCATGCCGCGTAGATACAGGCGAATATTTCGATTGGCCACTTCGCGCCAGGATTTGAAAAAGCCGCGTTTACGTCCGGGCATTGACCAGACCGATTGTCCTTCATCAAAGAAGTCGAGGCAGCTTTTAATCACCAGTTCGTCAAGTTCGGTGGTGATTTCTGTTCCGTATAATGCATCTACGGCATCATAGACAGGTCTGTCGCCAAGTAATTCGTGACGTAAATAAGGTTTCAGGCTTTGGGCTGTTACCCCATCCTGTTTCTGCAGGGGGTCACCTTTAACGGTTGCCTGAATATCATCAGTGCTGCAGATGTTATGTCTGAAAATGACCTTTTGTTCAGTTTGTGTCAGCAGGGCCATCAACCATTTTTCCAGATCTATCCCGGGTATGGTATGACGTGCGGTGACAAACTTGGAAACTTGTGACTGCAGGTCTTGAATATCAACCTTTCCCTGTTCGATATAGTGCTGATAGATCGGGCGGCGCAGAAAAACGCGACCATGCAATAAGCGCTTGCCTTCCTGTACTGCTTGTTCGAACGGCAAGTCTTCAAGTCCATGTAAAGGATTATGGTGAATAAAAGTACGCATGGGCCAGAAAAAAGGTATTTTTTCGCTCGCGACATACATCATGGAGCGAATACTGAGTTTCTGACCAAGTGTTAAGCTCATAGTATGACTCCACTCAGGTACAGGCCACTTATGATTAATGCCAGCAGTATCATGGAATAGAAACTGATGGTGACGATATTGTAATCCAGGATCTTCACATCGCTGGCTCTTCCTACGATCAATCCCTGGATTAAACGGGCACCCGCCCAGCTCCACAGTAACCAGATGAGCAGCAAGGTGATTGAGGCATAGGGTGCAATGGCAATACTTTCTACGATCAGGTCAAACATAATGAAGAAAGTGGGAAACAATGGCGAGGCAATGGCTGCGACGATGACAGTGACCAGTATGCCTGAAAACCGCGGGATTGTGCGCGCCAGGCCACCATATAAGCCTGTATAGGCTGCGCCGAATCGCTTTTCTAGTCCGGCACTGAGGAATGCCAGCAGGACCAGCGGCAAGCTCATGCTTATAACGTAAAACACCAGCAGTTTTTGCTGGGTATCATGGATGATGGCTATCCAGAGCAAACTCCATAGTGATGTCGCCAGGAATCCACTCCATTGATTGACTTCGCGTAGCGTCAGCATGCGAAAGGCATAAAGGGTCGAGGTAAACAGTGCCAGTGGTAGTACCCAGTCGGGCATGGTCAGGTTGTTACTCAGAACAATAAACAAGCCAACAAAAGGCCATATGGCAAGCAGGATCACCCTTGTCCAGGCATTGTTAACCCGGTCAAAAACAGCGCTGAATACCATACTCAACGGGAACAGTGGCAGAAAAATACCGGCAAGCAGAATTGTCAATGTTTCATTCATGCTATAACCACCTCAGCCATGCATTCAGTCGCCCTGAAATCATCAGCAGTGTTCGTGACAAGCGGGTGTAGATATCACTGATATAGAATTCGCGCGATATCAGGGCATAGAAATTTAACCACAAGCGTTTTGTTCGTTGACGACGGTTAAAGCCGCTTTGTTCTGCATAGTAGGTAATAACCCAGCCCGAGACGATGACCAATGTGGTGATGCCGACTAATACATCGTAACGGAGTAAATCGATGGTGGCAGCCGAGTAAAGCTGTGCGCGGAATGCCGGGTCAGGGTAGAGGAACAGGTCGAAGGCATGGCTGATAACAACATAGCCGAGTACGACAATGATCAACGACAGAACGCTGAGTCCTACGAGTCGCCAGATGTTTTGTGAACGCATACGGTAAGTTGCAAAAATCAACTGTGCACCAGTCACCCAACCAAAGAACAGTAACACAATGGCTCCCTGTTTCTGGAAATAATCCTCGGCAATGAGTAAGTGTGCGAGTACCAGGATGACTAACGGAACGATTATGGTAATAGCCGCCATGAGTATCCATGGTTGGCGTGCCTTGTTTGGCTGTTTCTCGACGGCAAAGGTATAAAGTTCGTCCTTGGGGATGCCGTCGTCGTGGCGTGCGTCATTGATAACACCTCCAGCAGACAGGAACATCGTGCCCTTGAAGACGCCATGAGCGAACATGTGGTATATCGCCAATGAGAATGCGCCGATTCCGCATTCCATGATCATGAAACCCATCTGCCCCATGGTTGAATAACCCAGCGCTTTTTTTATGTCATTCTGGGTCAGCATCAGCAGAGAGCCAAATATAGCGGTAATCAAGCCGACGATGAAAATCCAGTTTAATACGTCGCCACTATGGATAAAGACAGGCGCGAATCGATTGATTAAAAAACCGCCGGCATTGACGATACCTGCGTGCATCAGGGCCGACACCGGTGTCGGGCCGTCCATTGTGTACGGTAGCCAGGTATGTAACAGAAACTGGGCTGAACGGGCAAAGGCGGCGAGCCCGATA
>Ga0316207_10001942_pt1 | contig 23032 bp, 23 predicted proteins | sample 6weekpyrite_MG_FD_204943 | JGI IMG/M metagenome (GOLD analysis project Ga0316207, IMG submission 204943) | Microbial mat bacterial communities from mineral coupon in-situ incubated in ocean water Damariscotta River, Maine, United States -... | ecosystem: Environmental > Aquatic > Marine >... | reverse complement strand
ATGCGTACTTTCCTCATGCGTGGCGAAGATTACTATGACGAAGACAGCGCAGACGTCGAAAATGAAAATCCCAGCGCCGATAAAAATAGTTTAGAACCAGGTGATCACAATGTGGATGCTTGAAATCCCCCCATTTCTGCCTTTCTTTATCGGTGCATTGATCGCTGCTGTTACCCGCGGCAATTTGCGTAATGCAATCATGGTGCTAACCCCCATTTTGAGTGCCTTGCATCTCTGGATGGTGCCTGAAGGTATTCATTTACAATTTGCTTTTCTCGATTATCAACTCACTCCTTACCGTGTTGATAAGCTCAGTCTCATGTTCGGCTATGTCTTTCACATAGCCGCGTTTATTGCCATTATTTACTCCCTGCATGTGCGCGACACCCTTCAACAGGTGGCGGCTATGCTGTATGCCGGCAGTGGTCTGGGTGCCGTTTTTGCTGGTGATTTATTGACTCTATTTGTGTTCTGGGAATGCCTGGCATTCACTTCGGTATTTCTTATCTGGGCGCGCAGAACTCTGCGCTCCTATCACGCCGGCATGCGTTATCTCATTATTCAGGTTTTATCCGGCGTTATTCTTTTAATTGGTGCGCTGTTTTACGCATCTGAAAATGGGACTTTAGAATTTGGCTTTATTGGTTTAGAGGGTGTAGCTGGCTGGTTGATTTTTATTGCCTTTGGCATAAAGTGTGCGTTTCCCGTGGCTCACAACTGGCTTACTGATGCCTACCCTGAAGCCACTGTCACCGGTACTGTTTTTCTCAGTGCGTTTACCACCAAAGTGGCGGTGTATGCATTAGCCCGTGGATATCCTGGTACTGAGTTACTGGTTTACATTGGCGCAGCTATGACTTGCTTCCCCATTTTCTTTGCTGTTATCGAAAACGATCTGCGCCGCGTTTTGGCCTATAGCCTGATCAACCAGGTAGGGTTTATGGTCGTTGGTGTCGGTATTGGTACCGCACTCGCCATCAATGGTGCGGTTTCACATGCCTTTAATGATGTTATTTTTAAAGGCCTGCTATTTATGTCGATGGGTGCAGTGTTGCATATGACAGGACGCATGAACGGTTCTGATCTGGGTGGACTATACAAAACCATGCCAAAAACCACGATGCTATGCATAGTGGGTGCGGCCTCTATTTCGGCTTTCCCTTTGTTCAGCGGTTTTGTCAGCAAATCGATGGTGATGTCAGCCGCACTGGAAAACGGTTATGACTGGATATGGTTAATGCTGTTGTTTGCCTCCGCAGGTGTTTTTCATCATGCGGGCATTAAAATCCCCTACTTTGCTTTCTTCGCACATGACTCAGGCATTCGTGCGAGTGATCCACCCAATAACATGTTACTGGCAATGTTGATTGCAGCCATTCTGTGTATTGCCATTGGCGTCTATCCATCGGCATTGTACTCATTATTACCCTACGACACGGGTTACAATCCTTATGATGCAACCCATGTACTGGCACAGACTCAATTGTTGTTCTTTTCAGCCCTGGCCTTTGTCTGGCTTAATCTCAGGGGTATGTATCCTCCTGAACTACGCTCCACCAATCTGGATTTTGACTGGGTCTATCGCCGAGCCTTACCAACAACGTTACAAAGCACTTTCTCTGTTATATGGAAGGCAGACCATGCTATACGTCAGGCATTTCTCGTAAGATTGAATCAGACCCTGGCTTTTCTTTCTCAACGTTACCAGGGCCCCAGTCGTTTGCTTTCACGTACTTATCCTGCTGGCAGTATGGTGATGTGGGTTGCGGTGATTCTTGCCACCTACTTATTGCTTAGTTTTATCCATTAAACGTTTTTGATATAGATGAAGTTTATAAATTTCTTCTGTAATTGATACTGCCATAAGCCACCATATTTGAATAACACAACAGAAAGCTTGATAAATTAGATATCTTGCTACAGTAGCCAGACGATAATCCTGAGCGAATCGACCTGGAAGATGCGCAGGAAATTCGTGTACTCACACCACAGCTCCCAGGGAAAAAATGAATCAACTGATTTTTTCAGAATGATAGTTAAATATTGCATTCAAGCTGCGGCGTATTAAAAACATTCCCCAGATATACATAGAGCTTTCCTGCATTTTCAAAACACCTCAGCCAATATCACCACACCAGCAATATGATGTTTTTAATAAAATGATCTTGTCTGTGGTTTCCAAAGATCCAGCGAGTTGGGTAATGAATGATGTCAATTTTTATGGCTAATCATAGCTTTGCTATTGCTTCGTTAAATACGAATAGTTGCCAGGTACTATTCGACTTTTACTTGGCATCAAATAATCCAAAGCTATTTTAAATTTTCACGATAACCAAATAAGAGAGCAATCGTTGCTGTTATACAAGGTTTTTCTCTATCAATTCCAGCCAGTGTTTTACCGGTATCTGTGCTTTGCTCGCAATATGCATCTGACAGCCAATATTAGCAGTGGCAATCAGATCAGGCTGTTCGCATTGTAAAGCCGATAATTTATTGTTCAGTAATTGCTGTGATAATTTGGGCTGTAAGATGGAATAAGTCCCTGCCGAGCCGCAGCATAAGTGTGAGTCCTCCACATGAGTGAGCGTGAAGCCCGCATTCTGTAGAATCTGTTCCACCACTCCGCTAATTTTCTGCCCATGTTGCAAGGTACAGGGACTATGAAATGCCACTTTGCCTGTCGATTGTTTTGTAGTGACTGCAGCAAGATTTTCCCCGTGCAATATTTCACTGATGTCTTTAGCCAGGGCGCTCACTTGCCTGGCCTTATCTGCATAATGTATATCGTGTTTCAACAGCTCGGCATAGTCTTTCACCACAGCACCGCAACCGCTGGCGGTGACGACGATCGCTTCCACTCCCTGCTCAATGATTGGCCACCAGGCATCAATATTGCGACGCATAAAGTCCAGTCCTTCTTCAGGCGCCGATAAATGATGACTCACGGCACCACAACAACCGGCCTCTGGTGCGGCAATTAATTCAATATCCAGTTTCTGTAAAATCCGTGTTGCCGCCTGATTGGTTTGCGGTGTCACCACCGATTGCACACACCCCTGTAACACCAACATTTTGCGTACTTTTGAGGCGACTACGATATTACAGGTTGGCTGTGGCAATGGCAGTTTTCGTTTTAAAGTCGAGGGTAACACTGGGTGAAATAACAGACCCAGTTTATACAACATGGCAAAGCGTTGTGGATAAGGCAGAATTTTACGCAACAGTTTTCGAGACATACGTTGCAGCAAATTGCGCGGCACCTGCTGATCAACAATCTCACGACCTATCTCAACCAGCCGGCCATAACGTACACCGGAAGGACAGGTTGTTTCACAGGAGCGACAGGTTAAACAACGATCTAAATGCGACTGTGTCTTGCTGCTGATTTCATTCCCTTCGAGTACCTGCTTGATAAGGTAGATTCGACCACGTGGCCCATCAAGTTCATCACCCAGCAACTGGTACGTTGGACAGGTCGCCGTGCAAAAGCCACAATGCACACAGGTCCTTAAAATCGATTCAGCATCCTCGATATCAGGGTTAGTTAAAAATTTTTGACTGATCGTGGTCTGCATGGAAGTTACAGCTCAGGGTAAAGTTTGCCGGGATTTAAAATATTATTCGGATCGAACGCCTGCTTTAAATTTTTATGAATGCGCATCAATCCTGGTGTTAAGGGCTGAAAAATAGTCGACCGCTCACCATCACTAAATACACCGGTACGTCGAAATAAACTTGCATGACCATCAAGCTCAGCGACAGCCGCCTGAATGATTTCTGCGGGCATATCACTTTTTAACCAACGTAAAGCGCCGCCCCACTCATAAAGAAAATCATCTTCATCTGTATTTTCTACAATCACAGACTCGACATCCGACGCCAGGGACAATCGCCACAACTGTTTTTCAGTATTAAAAAAATCCAGTCGCTGTTCTTTCAGATCCTGCCAATATTGATCTGCATTCTCCATGGCATCACCACCTATATGATTGACTGCGGCAATAACGGCTTTACTTGCACCTGAGAGACGAACACGCAGAATCGAATCGTGAAAACTGGTGGCAGAAACGGGCAATGGCGTTTGCGACCAGGCATGCATTTTATCAAGGGCCTCAGCAGACGAACAATGAAACAGCTGAGTGCTTTCTGTTTCGGTTTTTGGCAAAACTTTCAATGACACTTCCAGCAACACACCTAGTGATCCCATGGCGCCTGCCATCAAACGAGAAACATCATAACCGGCGACATTTTTCATTACCTCGCCTCCAAAAGTCAGTATCTCACCCTTACCATTAATTATTTTGCAGCCCAAAAGATAATCTCGCGCTGCACCGGCGTAAGCGCGACGCGGCCCGGATAAATTACAAGCGATGGTACCGCCAATGGTTGCGTGTTCGCTAAAGGCTGGCGGTTCAAACGGCAACATCTGACCATTATCATCGAGCAATGTTTCAATTTCTTTTAACGGTGTACCAGCACGCAACGTAATCACTAACTCTGTTGGTTCATAATTAAGTACGCCACGATGCTCGGCAACAGACAATGCTTCAGCAGTCAATGCTTCAGCAGAAACGGGACAGCCATAAAATGCTTTACTATTGCCACCAACAATGCGCAGTGCAAGCTTTTCTTCGAAGGCACGCTGTACTTGTTGCTGCAGTTGCAAACTCATATCAGCATTCATGTCTGTTTCCAGAATAATTTCTTTTCATTTTAGAGACACCACTGTTAAAACCTTTCCAGTTCAGGGAATGGCAATTCACCTTTATGTACATGCATGGCACCAAACTCTGCGCAGCGATGTAATGTCGGTACCGCTTTACCAGGGTTCAATAAACTCAGTGGATCAAATGCGGCTTTCACCGCATGAAACTGAGTGAGTTCAAGAGAATTAAACTGCACACACATCTGGTTAATTTTTTCCATACCCACACCATGCTCACCGGTAATCGTGCCACCCACTTCGACACATAGCTCAAGAATTTTTCCACCAAATTCTTCGGTACGTTCCAGCTCTCCAGGAATATTCGCATCATATAAAATCAAAGGATGTAAGTTGCCATCACCGGCGTGAAAAACATTGGCCACGGGCAAATTATATTCATTCGATAATTCGGCCATGGTTTTTAGCACGCGGGGTAATTGTTTGCGAGGGATGGTGCCATCCATGCAATAATAATCCGGTGCCAGTCGCCCCACTGCCGGGAAAGCGGCTTTGCGACCTTTCCAGAATGTAAGTCGCTCGGCTTCATCTTTTGCTGTGCGCACTTCTGTCGCACCATTGTTTTGTAAAACTTCGCGTACTTTCGATACATGTTCTAACACCTCTTCATTGGTGCCATCAAGTTCACAAAGTAAAATAGCTTCAGCATCCAGGGGATAACCGGCATGCACAAAATCTTCGGCCGCGCTGATCGCCAACTTATCCATCATTTCCAGACCGGCAGGAATAATACCTGCGGCAATGATATTACCTACTGCTTCACCCGCTTTCACCACATCATCAAAGGCTGCAAGTAAAACTTGAGCACTTTCTGGCTTGGGTAATAATTTAACCGTGACCTCAACAATCACGCCTAGCATACCTTCGGATCCGGTCATCAATGCCAATAAATCATAACCTGCACTATCGAGACCGCTACCGCCAATCGTCAGCAGTTCACCTTCAATCGTAATAATCTTTAACTGCTGAATATTATGTACCGTTAAACCATATTTAAGACAGTGCACACCGCCTGAATTTTCGGCCACATTACCGCCGATGGTGCAGGCAATTTGAGACGAAGGATCCGGTGCGTAATACAGACCGAATTGATCGACCGCCTGTGAAATAGCCTGGTTACGTACCCCGGGTTGAACGCGAGCAATACGACGCTTTGCATCGATATTAATAATATCTTTAAACTTGGCGAGACTTAACAAAACACCATTTTCTAATGGTAATGCGCCACCTGATAGACCTGTTCCTGCACCACGCGCAACAACAGGCACCTCACGTTCATAACACAAACGAAGAATTGATTGAACCTGATTAACGGTGTTCGGCAATACAACGATCATTGGCAAATGCCGATATGCAGATAACCCATCACATTCATAAGGATGTAAATCTTCGGCTTGATGCAATACAGCATCTTCAGGCAGTAACTTTAATAATTCTTTTAGCAATGATACTTTGTTGCCTGATTGCAGATTATTATCATTCATATTCATTGCAATTGATTAAGCCTGCTTATATTTTTTTATAGGTGAGTTAGCATAGAGCGCTATTTGTTCCGCAATAACGTTATGCCATTGTTTTTGCATCAGTTGTTTGAATTGAAGAAAATCATTGCTTTGTAATTCATAACTTCTAATTTCATCCATGGCTGTCTGCAACAATCCTGAAAAAAAATTTATTTTTCGTATACCGTTAGTAACAGCATTTTGTATCGCCGCATCAGAAACACCTGTCGCTCCGTGCATAACTAACGGGGTATCTATCATTGATGAAATTTCTTTAATTACATCAAAATTAATATGCGGTTCAGAATGATAAATACCGTGAGCAGTGCCTACCGCAATCGCTAAAGCATCAACATTAGTTGCAGCAACAAATTGCTGTGCTTCTACTGGGTCGGTATATGGAATATGTTCTGGACTATCTTGTTGAGTATCAGCAACGCCTTCTTCCCCTGCGATTCCACCTATCTCCCCTTCAACACTTGCATTATAGCGATGACTGATTTCAACAACTTTTTTAGTGATGCTAATATTTTCCTCGAACGGCAATAATGAACCATCAATCATGATGCTACTAAAACCCAGATCGAGTGCTTGCTTAATCATGTCAAATTGCTGCGGTGCAGCATGATCCAGATGCAGTGCCACTGGTATATCAGTTGACTCAATGAGTTTTAATATAGAGGGAACTAATAAAGGTGCGCGAATATCATCAAAGTGCCGGCTCGCAATGCCTATTATTACAGGCGTTTTTAATTCTTCTGCACAATCAATAATACTAAACGTCATATCGAGATCTAGAATATTAAATGAACCCGTTGCTGAAGCAGAGTTATTGCTTAATAACTGTTTAAGATTTTTTTTCATCACATAACCTTAGGCAATAAGTCGCTTATAAGCTGTTGTTATGCCACTCTCATCACCGACGTTCCCAGGAAAAATAACCACTGGCATATCAGGATAACGCGGATGATTTTGCGGACAGCGCACCACTGAACAGCCCGCAAGAATTTGTCCAACCACCCTCGAAGTACGTAAGGACAGACCATCACTCAATACATCATTCGATGTAATGCCTCCCTTGCTAATCAAAAAGCCAGTGCTTGCTGGCAAATTTCTCACGACGTCCATCAAAAAAGCAGACACCTGTTCACCAAAGGCAAGGCGTGTTTGCTGATCATCAAACTGTAATTCTGTGCGGCTGGTATAAATGACCGGTGTGATATTGGTTGCATGACACTCTTCTGCATTTGCAATAATGTCAGCGAGTAACTGATCACGTTGCCCAGTAATTTTTGCAACATCAATCTCAATGCCCTGTATACCGTCCTGCTGCAACAAATGATTTAACTGTTGCGTGGTTTTTGTTACATGCGAGCCAACAATAACGGCACCGGCTTTGCCATCACGCACATACTCACGCATTTTTTCTGCTGCGATGGGTTGCGGTGGCAATTGTGCCAATGCGGTTAACAGGCTTGCGGCACTGCGGAATAGAAAACGTTTTCCTTCTGCCGCCGCCTGCATTAACTGTGAACAGAAATGATTAAGGTCATCCTGTGTCTCGCCATCCACTACACAACATTGATTATCTTTCAGCGTTAATAAACGCGACAGGGAATCAGCGCGCACATCCTGCAAAACAAAACGCTCAACCTGTGAAGCCTTGATGCGCCCGCCGGTTTTTTCTTCGACATAATCTGGCAGGTAGCTGTGTGAATAACCGAATACCGAGTCACGAGCAAACTCTGTTTCATGCACGGGCACCGGCTTACCATCCATTATCAGATAATGAATACTATCGAGGGTAATACGTCCGCCTTCAAAAAATGCAGGAACCATAAAATGCGCATCAAACGGCCCCAACTCTTCGGCGATGATATCCGTTTCTACCGGATAGTGACCACGTAAAGTTGAATCGGACCGACTGACCAACATAGGGTTTATGCTATTCCCCTCTGCAGCAAGTTGTTCCAGTGCCTCGCTTAGATTAACGCAAACTTCACGCGTTAAATCAGCCGCGTCAGTTGCACTCATGCCCCGTGTATTGGTGAGCACAAAAAACAACGGCGCTGCATCGGTTAAACCCTGCTTTAATGTTTCCACATCCCAACGAGTCAACAGCAGGCAACTATGTACCGTCTGTGAACCCGTTGGATCATCATCAAGCACAATGATTTTTGTTTTACTCATTAAAAAATCCTCCGTTGATTTTGCTGTTACTTAAGTAACAGCAAAATCACCCGGTATAATCATGCCGATTTAATTATGCGGCTGATTTATTTGCCGAAAAAAAACCATTGATAGAGGCCAGCATTGCATCGGCAGTAATGCCATTAAATGCCATGATCTCTGCAGGTGTCGCCGTGGTTTCACCACGTTTCCAACAGAAAGTATCGCGTTTTGGCGCACGAGTACGAAGCAATACAGGCTCCAGTGCGCCACTCGGCCCACCACTTACCGCCAGTAAGGCATCACCATCAAACAATGCGTTAAACTGGTTATCATCCATAAACTTATCATCTGATTGTGACACTGTGTCCCAGGCAATATCCGTTGGACGATACAGGCGACGCGGATTAACAACGGCAACTATGCGTACTTTGTAGCCTTCACTTTCCAGTTTATCTTTTGCTTCAAATACTGGCAGGAAGATCATGTCACCGGTTACTGCAAACACGACCGTGCCTTTACTGCCCGACCCGGATTCGTAAATAGTCGCCGCACCTTCATCCATTGCCTGACGTGATTCTTCCACCGTCATGTAGATAGGTAATGGGCTTTTTGATGCAATAATTACCATGCTCTTGTTATAACTGGCGGTGGCATATTCAAAAGCTGTTTGAATGCTATTCGCATCACAGGGAAACAGTGGGTAGCTATTACCATTACGCATCATCGCGGCAAAATAATTTTCAATTTCCGGGCGTTGATGGGTCCAGCCATTTCGACCCTGCTCTAATGCGCCGGCGGTAAACATACAAACCGTCGACGGTGTTTTACGACGCAGTTCCGCCATTGCCTGAGCAACTGTTTGCATAATCGGCCAGCCATTGATTGCAAAAGACTCATAGGATAACCAGATAGAGCGTGAACCAAACAATGCCAGACCTGCCGCAAAACCGGCACAGGCATCTTCATTCAACGGCTCATACACCTGACCGTTAGGTTCCTGGTTGTAGAGCGGATCCTGAGTTGGATGACGAATTTTTAATGCATCGTTAATATTTTTCATTGCCGAGGCTTCGTTACCATCCGCATTGGTTACTACATAACGCTCATCCGATTTACCAATCTGACCAACCAGTTCGCCCATAGCGGTGGAAGGTATGGCCTTTTCACTTTTGGCAAACTCATTCATCTTCAATTCGGGTAACGGGGTAAATTCCAGATCGCCTTCAGTCACCACGGTTTTCACAGCAGGGCCACCACCGGCACGGCGTAAATTATCACGCACCAGTTGCCAGGCTTCAGCTGGCAATGCGCGACGCTTCAAACCGTCAATAATATGTGGTTGATCCAGTGTATCGGCAGGATATAAATTGTGTGACTTGGCACCCACTGTATGCACACCGGTACCTTTTAACTGCTTAATAATGAAAGCGGTTAATTTGCCGCCCATGGCTGATTTCGCAGCAGCATCAACACCCTGTAAAACCGCTTTGGTAAACGCCAGACGTTGTGTTAATGAAAAATAACTGCTGTCGACATAAGCACCTTGCTGATCACTATCATCAAAGTCTTTGGCATCAATCAGGATCACTTCTTCAAATCCGTGACCTGTCCAGTATTCGATCATTTGCTGATTGTCATGCAAAGACACCATAGAATGATGTTCCTGCGAATAACCGTTCCAGATCAGGCAGGGTAAAAAATTGGTTACTTCCGGATAAGCCGTATGGAAGTGCATCATCGAATTCAAAACATAAGGCTCACCCATGCCTCCATCACCGATAGTAACCGGGAATAATTTATCGCGATGCAGGTAAGCGCCCGCCATCGCAAAGTGCTGACCCTGGCCCAGTGGACCAGCCGGTGCCAGTAAACCTGGAATCGCACCTGAGAGATGCCCCAGCAAACCATCCTGTTCACGGAAACGCTGCATCATGTCATCCATGTTATTAATGCCCATGTCTTCCAGCGAACTGTCGAGGAACATAGAAGAATAATAACCCGGTGCGTGATGGCCTACTTCAGTCACGATATTAGTATGCCCGAGCATCATCAGTGAGGCATGCGTATCTGCACTGGAAGCGTAGCCGCCTGGATGACCACTTCCCTTAGAGCCTGTCACCTGAAGCGTAAGATAACGTAATGCATCCGCCGCCAGTAAAGTCTGATAAACACTGTCTTCATCAGCGCTATTATTAATAGCACTCTGGCCTTCTGCAATGACTGCCTGAGCAGCATGCTTGTCGAAATTAGGCCACTTCTCACCGAAGTGCTGAATACCCTGACAAAAACCTGGAATATTTGAATTGTTGCTGCTCATGTTGCTGCTCATGGGGAAACCCTCACTCAATTAAATTCCCATATTTTTCATAATGCAATTATTATTTCACATTGTGAAATATGGATAGCCAAAAAAAGCGGTGGTCACTTGTCCTCCGCTGCATTTAATACTTGTGTAAACCTTATCCCAGACTTTATAATTTTACAATACACAATCGTTTTCACTATATGAAATTTGGATTACCATGTCATCAATACAAGTCATCGATCGCAGTGCTAACTTACTAGACGCTATTAGCCAATATGAAGACCCCGTTAGCCTGAAAATACTGTCTGCCGACAGTGGCCTGCATCCATCCACCGCGTTTCGTATTCTGGCCGCGTTAATGGAAGCCGGTTTTGTAGACAAGGATACCGCCGGACATTATATGCTGGGTAATAAGCTGGTACGCCTGGCAAGCAAAGTTCGTCGCGGTGTTGACCTCAGGGAGCTGGCACTGGACATTATGGAAACACTGCGTGATGAAATTCGTGAAACCGTTAATCTCACTGTACGTGAAGGCGATGAAGTCGTCTATATCGAACGCGTCACAGCCAAGCGCATGATGCGCGTCGAACAGGTCATCGGCAGCCGCGCACCCTTACACGTCACCGCGGTGGGTAAACTCATGCTGGCGGAACTGGGTGAGCATTTTATTCACGCCTATGCCAGTCGTAGCGGACTTAAGTCCTATACACCACACACTGTTACCACCGAAGCTGATTTAATCAATATGACTCAGCAAGTGCATAACCAGGGTTTTGCCTACGATAATGAAGAAGCCGAAGAAGGCGTCGGCTGCATTGGCGTGTTGATTTATGACAGTAGCAAGAATGTGGTCGCCGGATTATCGATATCAGCACCGATTGAGCGCCGCAAAGAGGAGTGGGTAAAACTGGTGAAAGACGCGGGTAAGAAAATTTCTGAACGACTGGGTGCATAATGCAGTAAATACTTTAGGGGAAACTTCCACCTGAAGCTACGCTGGTATACCGCACACTTATAAGGCCGAAAACGTTCTCTTGTCGCTCGGGCATTTCTGAACTTTATCCTTAAAGAAAGCCATCGTGTACCAGGTGTAAAATTTGAATAATACAAAATAAAATTAACACTTAAAGAGCAAGATCAGTATTACAGATAATTTAGTTTAGACTAATGCTGACGTTAAAACCCAAAGCGTAGAAGAAAAAGAAAACGCGAATAACACGAAAATACGCGAATGCACGCAAAATATTGAAGAATTTGATTTTAATAAAGCATTGGCCGCTTTACAAAATGGCCAGGATCTCACAGGAAAGGACGGCATATTAACGCCGCTGATTAAGCAGCTGACTGATATCAGCTTTTCATGTATTATTTTCTGCTGCTTCCAGTTCTGCTTCCAGTTCAACATGTGAGCGTATCTCATCTGGCAATAAGGCCAGTCCTTCCTGATACATATAATCAATAAACGTTCGCGCAACCACTGACAGTTTTTTTCCCTTCGGGTGCCCCACAAACCATCTCCATGATATGGGAAAGCCCTCTACATCAAGCACCACCAGTTCAGTAAAATCGCCACTGGTGAGTGTGTGCATGGATAAAACCGCGATGCCTAAACCACCTGAAACCCCCTGCTTAATCGATTCATTATTACCCAGTTCCATCCTGATATTAGGTTCTACCCCGGCTTTAGCAAATGCCTGTTCAGTGGCGATGCGTGTTCCAGAACCTTGCTCACGAATCAATAAAGGCTGGCTTGCCAGCTCACTTAGTGGAATGTTTTTTTTGCCCTGCAGCTGATGATTTTTAGCCGCAACCACTACCAGTGGATTTGCAAGATAGGGCTTAAAGTCTAGCTGCTCCGATCTCGGTGGCTTGCCTACCAGATACAGGTCGTCCAGGTTCTGCGACATGCGCTCTAATATATGCTCTCGATTAGTGACTTCCAGTAGCACATTTATTCTGGGGAACTGCTGACAGAACTGTCCAAGAAGTTTTGGCGCAAAGTAATTTGCGGTACTCACAACAGCAAGGCGTAACTCACCACTGTGCTGACCTTTCTGGTCATCTATCTGCATTTCAAAACGTGCCAGCATCAGCATAATATCCCTGCTCATCGCCTGTAGCTCCAGCCCAGCCTGGGTAAGCGTCATCTTTCGCCCCACCTGCTCGGTTAATGACGCACCGATATCATCCTCAAGCTTTTTTATCTGCATGGAGACGGTTGGCTGGGTCAAATGCAGCTCCTGAGCAGCCTGTGTATAGCTTAAATTTCTGGCTACAGCCTCAAACACCTGCATTTGACGCAGGCTAATACGCCGCATAAGTCGACTATGAATAGGTTTTTCCATAGACAATAGTCTATATATAATTCGATAAATATCAATTTTTATTTATTGTAAAAATAAATATACTGAATACCAGAGTAAATTACTAAGGTATTTAACTAAGACCAGAGGATATGAAGATGACGACAACTATGCCATATACAACCGAACTCAATAAGCCTTCTGATGAATGCCGAGGAAATAACAATGTGCAGCAAAACGCATTCTATGAACAGGTACGTAGCGAGTTTCTTAGCGTCTCATCAAACTTTATGGGCCTGCAAAATACGCAGTTCATTCAACCGACTCAATGACATCATGAATTTATGAATAATCAAAAATAGGAGATTAGTCATGCCTAGCAAATGGTTACAAGTTAAGGGCGACCCTTCTGTAAGGGCATTTTTGTTTGAGCAGACACGGGTGGAGAGCGGTTTCGATCTGGACCTGGATCGTATTAACCATATTGTTTACACCTTGCTATCTGAAAAAGGCGCATTTCATGTTTAAGGCGCATTATTCCTCAAGTCAGCTGACATGCTGGTTTGCAGATGATGCGTTTAGATACCGTGTATTTCTAATGGAAGATGTATTGAGGGAAGGTTTTCTGGATCAATTTAGGGATTGTAAAATAGATCACCTACAGCCTTTAATCGATGAAGAGCGAACTCTGCAAATTTTATCAGAGTTCAAACGTTTACGTTTAACAGATGAAACGATCTATATGCGTAACGGTTCTATTAACCGTGTGAACGGCATGACAGGTATGACCTTTTCATGTGATGGCGCACATTATATTGACCATAAAACTTTTTTTGAAAAGCTTGAGTCATTTGGTAGTCAGGAAGCGGAAAATACTTTGCCTGTGTAAAACCGCATTTAAACATCACTATCAGTTGACAATTTTTTTGTTAAAGCAGGTACAGGTCGGTGACCTATATACAATCAGGCCTCCTCCCGTTATGGGTTACCGACCTTTTTTAAATACAATATTTTTTGCATCATTTCTTTCAATTAACTAAATAATAACCCAATACAAAAGAGCCAGAAAAACGATATGAATTTGTCTGCTTAAGCTTAGTCATGTTAGAAAATATAACATAATGACACTATAAACATGAAAGCCCGGGTTATTCCTGCTGCAACAGAAATTGCTTTTGTGCTGGATGTTTTATCACTGCTGGGAAAAAAAGTAACGGTAAGCATCAAAATATTTCTAACATCATTGGCTATATCTGATGAGCGATTAAGTATTATCATCCTGGGTCCAATAGCTTCAGGCATTGTCGGTTACCAGATATTACGCACAAGTTAACCTGCAAATTTATATCTCCAATACATTAACGTTTTTGTTAAAACATACGTTAGCCATATTATTAATCTTGTATGCATCACATTTTAATTACCCTGTTAGCTGTTATCTTTATTTTCATAGGGAAAAACAGTATGGCCATATCTGAGAGCAAGGATAGATAAAGCAAGAATAAGCACTGCACCTGAAAGCCCAAGAACTCTTAATGTATCCAGATTTTTCATATCAAGAATCATATATCGAGCGACAGCAACTATAGCGATGTAAAGCGGCATACGCACTGGTAGCTTTCCTGACTTAAGATATATCCCTACCATAGCTAATACTTCAAGATATATAAAAAGTAATAAGAGGTCAGCTAATGTAACCTCCATCGCTTGAATCATTGATACTATTTCAAAGCCCATTGCAATAACGGTACAAATAGCTATAACCAGTAAGCCTATATCTTCAACAAAGACTAATGCTTTGTGTCCTGAGTTCTTAAATTTCATCATTCTTTTTTCCACTTATTAAATTACTAGCACTTTGATAAAGCAATGGTATCACTTGACAAAATCGTCTTCTAGTTAATCGAACCTGTATCCGGGTTATCTGCCATTTCATCGAATATTTTTTTCATCGCACCACCCGCACTGCCATCAGACCCGTGCACAGGTATATCCAGATATTTGCTTTTATTTTCTTCCGATTCAAAATATATTTTAATCGCTCCCTGACCTTCACCTTCAATAACATAGGGTGCGTTTTCTAAATCAGTTACATCATTCAGTGTAATTGGATCGAGTGTATGTATATTCATGACGTTTTCCTCTGTGTAAAATAATAGCTACATATTTATGGTTACTTCTCACACCAAACCGCATATACCGGATCTGATATCTGAGTTTTTGCATAATGTGGATCATCCACAGGTCGATGCAATCCTTTGCTGGATAGGGTATTGATATCTGCATCCCAGCCTGATTGCCTGAAATACTCCATCACCAGCCCTACACGTTCAAACTCGTGAAGGTCTGACCAGAGACTAATGGACTTGGTGGGAAACCAGCGATTTGAAAAAGTCATCATGCATACTCCACCTGGTTTTAATACCTGTTTAATTTCCTCAAAAACTTTTATCGGATGAGTCAGATATTCAACTGATGCGGCACATAGAACCACATCAAAACTTTCATCTTGACAGGGAATTACTGGCAACTCATTCAAGTCGTGCACGAGATAATCAGTCAGTGCTGGGTTTGCCAACAATTCAAGTTCATTCATGCCCAGCCCACTGACATTTATATCTTCAATACCCTGAGGAATATGCGATTCCCAGCTAGACATAAGATCCAGTACACGACTACCCGGTTTAATCACACTGGCATACAGCTCACTAATAGTTTTTCTGGCATGGGCATCCAGGTGATGTACTTTTCTTTCTTTTTGGTAAAAAATGTCATCGGCATCCTCATCGATACGCTCAAACCCTCTTTCAACACTTAAATCTGTAGCTGTATCTTTGAATGTCATTTGCATGCCAGGTCCATAACATAAAAAATCCTGAACAATATCGTTACAACGTCCCCCATGCTCATCTGATGGTGGAAAGATATCTACAATCTCTACCTCAAGTTTTAAATCAAAGTTGGCTAATGGGTGATTGAAATCCACAACAATATTTTCATTTCCAACCTCGACCAGGCGCACTGGAAACATATTATCGCTATACACATCATTGACACCTTTTATCCAGCCCCTGGGAAAATACCGACCTGCTACAGGCTCAACAACGACCCCATTAGAAAGACGGCCTGAAAAATTTATTATTGGCAATGTCACAAGCTGAGAAGATTTCCACTCAGGTAATAACTCACCACTGTGGAATATATGGCTTTTCCCCTTACCTACTGACTTAAACAAAATATCTTTTTTCAATTGATCTGGCAGCAGATCGACATCCCGCCATACATTAAATTTTTCTACATGCTGAATAGCACTATGGCTTCCTGTTTCATCACGCCATGAGACTGTAAATTTTAAATGCGCAATACTGTTCTCATGAATACAAATATCACTCATTAATCTTCCTTCTTTCATAGCGATGACCTAAATGCCAGTTGTTCAGGAAAGGGTTCAAGATAATGTTGTTCAGAAATATAATTTTGTGGATGCACACGCAGATGGTGTCTCAATAATGTAAGCGGAGTTATTAAAGGCAGTTGACGCTGTCGATAAGCCTCAAAAACAGATAATAATTCCTGCTTATCTTCGCTGCTGATAGCCTGTTTCAAATAACCCATAATATGTTGCAGTACATTGACCTGACGACCTCGATGCGAGGTGATTTTCATAACCTGCATAAATCTCTGTATATATTTTTCGCGATTACCAGCCAGGTCATTGATTGTCGTGCCCGCAACCAAACGTCCTAGCTCCTGATAATAATGACTACCTCGTGCCATCAGCATTAACTTGTGCCTGGTATGAAATTCTATAAGCCCCTGAACATTTTTATCCGGGTTACTAATCTGTTTCCAACGACGATAGGCATACACACGTTCAAAAAAGTTTTCACAAAGTGCTGCATCATTTAAACGACCTTCATCTTCAACTGGAATGAGAGGATGTTGCTGCATAAAGTATTTTGCAAAAACCCCAATACCTTCTCTATTTTTAAAACCGTCCTTATGTATCACCATGGGAACCCGGAAGGCTCCACAGCTGGGGGAATCTTTTTTAAAAATAAATCCGTCAAGATGCTCTAACTTGTTAACTTTATCAGCGGAATAATTTATTAGCTGATCGGTTACATCATTCTCAGGATGCTTGCTAAATACCAGACGAATCTCTCCACCTTGTTTGCGCAACTGCATTGTAGGTCTTGGCATTCCAAATCCGGCTTCCATTTCAGGGCAAACCGATTCAAAATTTATATAATTTGCAAGTGATGACAGAATAAAATCATTTTTCTTATGACCACCATCAAATCGAACCTGCTTACCTAATAAGCAAGCACTCACACCAAGTAATGGTCTTGAGGATTTATTTACTTCCACAGTTGATCTCATCTCAACTTCCTCCGGCTGCTAGCGCTAACTGTTTACCCTGCGCTCTGTGATTATTATTTAAGTCATTTTTTAATTCGGGCCAGGCAGATGCATTCTGCATGATGCGATTAACCATAAACTCAACATGCTGTGTTGATGAATTTAAAGCGGGCACATATTCAAATGTCTGCCCCCCTGCGGTAATAAACTCTTTACGGCCTTCAATCGCTATTTCTTCCAGAGTTTCCAGACAATCGATCGAGAAACCTGGGCACACAACGCTAATGTTTTTTACACCCTCTGCTGGCAGTTCAACAAAGCGTTTTGCAGCATAGGGCTGCAACCATTCTGCTTTTCCAAAACGTGATTGAAATGCCATTTCCCACTGGTCTTCATCCAGGTTCAGTTCAGCTGCAATTAATCTTGCTGTTTTATGACAGTGACAAAAATAGGGATCACCCGCCTGCAAAGTGGCTTTAGGCATTCCATGAAATGAAATAAATAATTTATGTCCCTTATCCAGTTTGTTATTGATTAAATGACCATTCGCCTGCCAATGTGTATTAATCGACTGAGCTACTGCAACAATGTAATCTGGATCATCGTGATATGCCCCGAGCAATCTTAGTTCTGGCACCCATCTCCATTTTGATAAACTTGAAAAGACCGCATCAGCAACAGAACCTGTCGTTGCCCCAGAATATTGAGGATATAAAGGCAGCACCATGATACGTTCTGCACCTTCCGCCTGAAGCGACTCTAATCCATGTTTAATAGATGGGTTACCATAACGCATGGCTAGCTGAACATTGCATTGACCACAAATACGATCATTGAGCGCTGTTTGTATTTTTGAGCTTAATTCAGCCGTGCCTGCCATTAACGGTGAACCCTGTTCACTCCAGACTTTCTTATAGGCACGTGCCGACTTTGCAGGTCTGATACGTAAAATAATGCCATGTAGTATCAGCATCCAGAGTAACTTGGGAATCTCAACAACACGCTTATCGGATAGAAACTCCGCCAGGTACCGCCTGACAGAGGAAGTCGTCGGCTCATCTGGCGTCCCAAGGTTTACCACCAATACCCCCATAGCGACACTTCGACCATGCTCAAAACCGGACAAGCCCTTAAAATGTTTACCTGTTAACTGTCCTGCTAGCTGTTTGCCCACTTGTGTCACCTGTCTATGAGTAAGGGTACTTAACGCAAATATCATTAGAGTCCTACTAGCACGTCCTATAGACTGCAGTCATCTTCAAATATTTGCACAAGTTACTTGTACAATGATTAAAATATTATACATTAAACTTGTACAAGTCAAATATTCTTGTACAATAAACCCATGGCAAAATTAAACTCAATGAATCAGGAGACACTAAATAGCGAGCAGGACACAGGGCTGGAGCGCTTTCCCATACGCGTACTGGCTGAAAAAACAACGGTTGGCACATCGACCCTGAGGGCCTGGGAGCGCCGTTACGGGCTCTTACATCCAGAAAGAACCCCTAAAGGGCATCGCTTATATAGCAATCAGGATGTTAAACGGGTCTTAAAAATTCTTGATTTACTGAATGATGGACACAGCCTGCCAGGCATTTCTGAGATGCTTTCGGTAGAAAATACTTCTACAGACTCCTTAAACTTATACGAGCCAGAAAAGCATACGACCTCAACATCAACTGCCAATACCGCGATGACCAGCATATGGGACGAATACATAAAATCCACCCTGGAAGCCACCACTGACTTCAATATTGAGCGAATTGATGCCATCTATAATGAGGCCTCGTCACTTTACCCTGTTGATATGGTGACTGACCGCCTGATTCAACCCGCCATAGTCATACTGGGCAATAGGTGGAAAGATCATCCGGAACGGGGGGTTGCGGAAGAACACTTTTACACCAGCTGGTTAAAAAACAGGCTCGGTGCCCGCTTCCACCATGGCTATTCCCAGGCCCGCGGGGCACGCATAATTTGCGCCTGCGTACCCGGCTCCTTCCATGAAATTGGCCTGATGCTATTTGCCCTGTCAGCACAGGCCAGGGGTTACCGTGTTTTGTATTTTGGCGCTGATCTGCCACTTGACCAGCTGCCCTACATTACGCAACGCTCAGCGGCAAAAGCGGTAGTACTGGGCGCACAGACCCAGATGGATGAAAGTGCAAATAAGGGACTGGCAGAACTGGCAAAAGAGTTAAACACACCGGTATTTATTGGTGGCCTGGATGAGCTCATTGATACCGATGCCTTTCAGGCAAGCGGAGGCATTTTATTGGGTAGTAATGTATCCGTCGCACTAAAGGTCTTTGAGAGTCATGTACCCGCCTATTCTGCATCAACACATAACAGCTCAAAGTCTACTCGATAATCATCATGAACACCCTGCTCTGGTTTCAACGCGATTTACGACTCAACGATAATCCGGCATTAAGCTGGGCTTTGCAGCAGGGAAAACCCGTGATTGCGGTGTATATTTACAGTCCAGAAGAAAATGCAATGTGGACAGAGGGAGGTGCATCGCGCTGGTGGTTACATCACAGTCTTAAAAAACTGTCAGAAAGTTTACACAAGCTAAATATTCAGCTGCAATTTTTCAGGGCAAATTCAGTGGAGACCATTTCCCGACTGGTTACACACTCTCAGGTGAGCAGCGTTGTATGGACAAACAGGCATGAACCTCACCGCATTCAATTTGAAAATATCATTGAAAGCGAATTATTAAAAAATGATATTGAGGTAAAACGAGTTGATGACGGTTTAATAAGCAGACCGGATAATTTTTTAACTGCAAGTAAAAACTCACCCTATAGAGTCTTCACACCATTTTATAAAAAGTTACGCAGTGAGCTGAATCTTTATGACTTTCACAGCAATAACAATCGACATTTAAGCGCTTCTGTCTTAGCTGCTCAGCAAGTTAAAAATACACTAAGCCTGGATCAGCTCGAGTTACTTGATCATCACCCCTGGCACAATAAGTTACACAATTACTGGGTACCTGGAGAGCAAAGTACCAGCAAAACGCTGGAGTGCTTCATAGATAATGGCTTATTTAATTACCAGTCTGAAAGAGATATCCCTGAAATAGATGGGACCTCCAGACTTTCACCTCATCTTCATTTTGGTGAAATCTCAGTGCAACAGCTTATCACTCAGCTGACACCTCTTATTGAAATACAGGGTGGCAATATTGCCCAACAGGCAGAAGCTTTTCTCAGACAAGTTATCTGGCGTGAATTCGCTCGTTATACCCTTTGGCATTTTCCTGAAACTTGCACTTCACCCATGAACCCAAAATTCACAAAAACATTCTGGCAAACAGATAAAGTGAATCTTAAAAAATGGCAGCAGGGTAAAACGGGAATCCCCATTATTGACGCTGGCATGAAGCAACTATGGGAAAGCGGCACCATGCACAATCGCGTGCGCATGTTAGTTGCCTCACTATTAACAAAAAATATGGGTATTTCATGGCAACAGGGCGCCCACTGGTTCTGGGACACCCTGGTAGATGCTGACCTGGCAAACAATACGATGGGCTGGCAATGGGTGGCGGGTTGCGGCGTTGATGCGGCCCCCTATTATAGAATTTTTAACCCCGAGACCCAGGCGAAAAAATTTGATAAGCAGGGTCACTATATTAATCGCTGGTTAGATAATACCTCGACACTGAAACCAGAACAGGCCGTAGTAGATTTAGCCTCCAGCCGAGCGAGTGCACTCGATCGATATAACAACATTATCAGGCATTCCACATCAGATTAAACCCACTTTACTGAATAAAAATTCACAGGAAACGTTATGAAAGCACTTGTACTTGTAGCACATGGTAGCAGACGTCAGGCATCTAACGATGAAGTTGTTGCTTTATCTAAATTGATTGAACAACAGATGAAATCGGAATACCCCATCCTCGAGGCAGGTTTCCTGGAACTCGCTGATCCATTAATTCCAGATGCAATAGACCAATGTGTACAACAGGGGGCGACTGATGTTTGTGTGGTGCCTTATTTCCTGTCTGCTGGACGGCATGTGCAGGAAGATGTACCCGCCGAAGTTAATAAAGCGAGAAAAATACACCCATCAATACCTATGGACGTATTACCACATATCGGTGGATCTGCAATGATGATAGATCTGATTCGTAATTCAGTGGAAAATAGATAAAATTGAAATATATTTTATATTAATTAGCATTTTTAATAATCGGATGACTGATACTCTATTCATGAGATAGCTAATACATACCCCATATTTATACCTTTAGTATCGGTATTAGAATGAAATTAAACTGAAATATTTATAATTTTTTAAGAGAACATAATGAATATACTTATTACAGGTGGAACAGGATTTATTGGCTCCGCGCTTTGCACAAAGTTATTGAATAATAAAAATAATAAACTTACTTTATTAAGTCGAAATCCAGGAAAAATTAATATACCAGCTAAAACAATTTCCAACCTTAACCAACTTGAAAAAGATGCGTCGTTTGACGTAATAATTAATCTAGCTGGTGAACCAATATCAGATAATAGATGGACAGAAGAACATAAGAACATGATCATTAGAAGTCGAATTGATACAACAGATAATATTATTGAGTTCATAAAATTTTCAAAACACAAACCTAAATTACTAATTAGTGGTTCTGCCATAGGATATTATGGTATTAACAAAACCAATATGGAGATTAACGAAAGCGGGAAAGGTGATGATAGCTTTTCAAGTAATCTATGCAAACAATGGGAGGCAGCTGCATTAAAAGCTAATTCATTTGGTGTTCGAACCTGTTTACTACGAATTGGTATAGTGCTTGGAAAAAATGGCGGTGCACTAAATAAAATGCTACCTCCTTTTAAAATGGGCTTAGGTGGAAAAATAGGTTCAGGACAACAATGGATGTCCTGGATCCACCTGAAAGATTTAGTGGGTATTATTATATATTGCATTGAACACGATGATGTAAATGGCTCTATAAATGGAACCTCACCTAATCCATCGACAAACCAAGAGTTTACAAAAACACTTGGAAAAATATTAAATCGACCAACTTTTATGTCTATTCCAGAAATAGCTATAAAGTTAATAATGGGCCAGATGGGTGTAGAGCTATTATTATCTGGAAAAAAAATATTACCCAAAAAAATATCAGAGAAAGGCTATCAATTCCAGTACCCCACACTAAAGAATGCTCTTCAGAATATATTATGAAACGTTTGACCATTTAGACATCGATGTTTTTTATATTTTTTGTAGCTAATTAAATAATATAGGTAAACTCATGATTACTAATGAACATAGTACAGATAAAGAGGTCTCACCCCAAAATAATCGCCTACCTTGCCGAGGCTATACCAAAAATTGCAGCGATTATAATCGCTGCAATGGAAAACCCTGGCGTTTGATTAACAATAAAAATAGTAGCAGGGGAAACAATACATTACTCTAACTATTCATTATGATGGCTATTGCACACTTTTCATGAAAGAAATGCAGTTATTGAAATGTTATTACAATAAAAAATTAATTAATTATGTGTAGTAGTGTCATTACCAAGGGAAACTGTCGGACTAATTACCGAGCGACTTTGTCGTAATACAATATCACACACCTGTTAGTGCAGCAATAAAGCTGTCACCATTAAGCTGTTTTTAAC
>Ga0316207_10001941_pt1 | contig 23033 bp, 24 predicted proteins | sample 6weekpyrite_MG_FD_204943 | JGI IMG/M metagenome (GOLD analysis project Ga0316207, IMG submission 204943) | Microbial mat bacterial communities from mineral coupon in-situ incubated in ocean water Damariscotta River, Maine, United States -... | ecosystem: Environmental > Aquatic > Marine >... | reverse complement strand
GACGCACACCACTAGAAACATTGCTTGATGGAAAAGCGATTTGGGCTGAAAAGAATTTAGCTCAAATCTGATCTAACAGACACCTTGAAAAACGGGTAACTGTCAGATCAAGTCTGAACTACTACAGCAAGTGGTATCTTTCAAGTCGCACTTGGCACACTGGCATGCTTCGATGTAATACGTCGTTTTATTTTAGGCAGTAACCCAGATTCATGGTTTATGATTCTGACTGGTATTGTAGCGTTGATTGCCAATGTAATTTGCTTGAAATTGATTGCGAGACACCGCAATGGTGATATTCACATGCGGGCCAGTTGGATTTTCTCAAAAAACGATGTCATCGCCAATCTTGGAATTATACTTGCTGGAATGCTTGTACTGTGGCTAGACTCTCGATTTCCCGATTTGATAATCGGTTTAATTATTTCCTTAATTGTAATTCGCGGTGGTTTCACTATTATTAAAGATTCAAACCAAGAAAAGCACAGGCTTAAAACAACAAACACTGTTAAATAGACAGGAATACACATGTCAGATTGCTGTTCACCAAAAAATGAAAATCACTCTTCTCCCAGGAAATTTGAATGCCCGGTGAATCAAGAAAAAGGCACTGAAGTTTCTTTAAAAACCATTCTGCATCATATCAAATCACCCTGGAGAATAATGCTTACAGAGCAAAGCTATTACTTTTGTGACGCTCCCGACTGTGATGTAGTTTATTTCGGTGCAGACAATTCGGTTATTCGAAAAGAACAATTGAGAATCCGGGTTGGAATCAAAGAAAAATCAGTTGATACTTTAATTTGCTATTGTTTCGGCGTTAACAAACGACAAGCTTTTTCTGACCCTGCCATAAAAACGTTTGTAATCAATCAAACAAAAAATGGAATTTGCTCTTGTGAAACCAGTAATCCTTCAGGGCGCTGTTGTTTGAAAGGTTTTCCTAAATAATCACTGACATCGTCTACGATTCACATATTACTGCGCAACATCTCTCATCTTACCGATGCCCATTCGATCATACGCTACGTAATTAAACTATCTTTACTTCAGGCAATAAAAGCCTGATTAATTCATTAAGCATTCATGACTTCATGTTTTACATATTCGTTTTCATTGTCATTTCATATGCATGAAAAAACATGTTAGACGAAGAACAGATTTATAGCGCGAACAAGACAATTGGGAAATTTTAGGATAATAAAACAGCAACAACCATCTAATTTCGACAACATTACAAATGATTAATAATAATTTTGTTTACCTTCCAATTTCGTCAACTAAAATTACTGATCATGGATATCTAATGTATTAACAATTAAAGGAGTTTAAATGTTTACTAAAAAAATAATGGCTTCAATTTTGATCGGTATTTTACCTGTCGCAATTCAATCGACATCAATGGCTGCATCGGTAAATGTGGATGTATATGGCAAAATACATTTTTCAGCAGATTATATTGACAATGGAAGTAGTGATGATATCACGGTAGGCAGCAACAGTAGTCGCATCGGTTTTAAGGGTAGTCAACCTCTAAAACACGAGATAAAAGCTGTTTGGAAACTGGAAAGCGACATGGATGCCAGTGGTGAACGCGGAGATCTCAAAGCCCGCAATCGCTACCTCGGGCTAAAACATAAAGCGGCAGGTACGTTAATTGTAGGTTATCACGATACACCGTTTAAAACCCTGGGTGGCAAGTCGGGTGTTCTACATGACACCATTGCTGAGCGCCGTGGCATCCTTGGAGCTGGCAATGGAGACAATAAGTTTAATATTCGTGGCAAAAATTCTGTCATGTATGTATCGCCTAATTTTTCTGGATTGGAATTCCGCGCCATGCGTTCTGCCGGTGATGATACCGATTCAAGCACTGACGAAAATCCCGTCACCAGTGTCAGCGCTGTTTACAAAAACAAAATGGCTTATGTGGGTGTAGCCTATGAAGAGCAAACTGTTCCAAAGGTAGATGGCAGTGGAGTTCGCGTCGGTGGTGGTGTAAAGATGAAAGATACATCAATCAATGCAATTTATGAAACTTTATCGTCAGATAATAATAAAAAATTCGATCGTGCAGTTTATGGCATAAGCGCAGCACACGTCATAGGTGACACAACCTTAAAAGCTCAGGTTTTTACCGCCGAAGATTACAGTGGCACCAAAGATTCCGGTGGTTTGTTATGGGGGCTTGGCGCAGAATACAAACTGGATAAAAACTTTTTAGTATACGGCGTAGTTGCTGGTGTCGAGAATGACGACAACGGCGAGTTTGTATTAGCTGGCTCTGGCCATGGTGAAAAATACAAACCAGCATCGCCTGGCGACTCTTTGATTGGTGTTTCGGGCGGAATGATTTTCAAATTTTAATACTGTTCTTTCTAGCTACCAAAATAATCCCCGAGCTAGTATTTAAAAATCCACTCGGGGATGCACCCAAAGCGTTTGGGATTTCGATTTACCATTGGCAATAACTCAAATTACCTGTCCAACCATATATCCTCATTCATCCGCATGAGAAGTTAGTTATTAACCCATGTAAAGCTAAGAAACAAAGCTAAGATTTACCGTCACATGACAATATCTATACCCGTAGCGATTGAGATTTAGATCTAATTGCGCGTCCAATTTCCTCCATGGCTGCGTTAAAACTCCTTGCAATAGAGCGACGACTATTACGCGTCATTTTGCCTAGCCATGAAGACAATATAACGTACACTTAAAACTAAATCCCAAACGCCACGGGTATATTTTCGACTAAATGACTTTTCAGGTCAATATTTATACGGCATAATATCAACGTATAAGAACACAATAAATAACATAAAGAGCACTTTCAGCGTGTTGATAAACAGAAAAATAAAACACACGAAAATTCGAAGTAAACAAAATGGCTTCTCAATCACCGGTTACTTATCCACTTTGATCGCCACAGGTGCGATCACCACAGCCATGTTACCCTCGATTCATAATATTGTTGATACAGCAGATTATAATGCATTAAAACATGCAAAACGTGTGTTGATTAATTCGATGCAGGTTAATTATCAAATACATAAAATCCGGGGAGGAAACAGCCTTGAAATTAACGGTCAGGTGGTAGCACTTCGATTTGGTTTTCCGTATGCAAACAAGTCAAGTTTAAATCAATTTGCCAGTCTTGAAAGTTTTGAGATGGATAATATGCAAGACATGGTTCGTATCTGGTCTCCCGGCAGACAATATTGCATGACCTATCGGCAGGCATCTGCACGAAAAGGAGCTCATTCGAGGCCTGAATTGTCAGAGATTATGGATGCGGCTAAAGATGAATGTGATTGACAGATCATCTGAAAAGGTATCAATTATGGGCAAGAATTTCCAGCAGATTTAGTAAATCAGTATTTTCGATATGCTTCGAAACATTTTCGACACCCAGCCATTTTCTATCACGGCGCCCGGTTTTCCAGTCTTTATCGGCAATTACTTTGTTTACCTCCATGGGATACACCAGAATATGACATTCTGCACCCCATTTTTTCACCCGATATTCCCCTAATAATTTTTTAGCCACCACACCTTTCACACCCGCTTCTTCAAACGCTTCTTTTGCTGCAGACTCTTGTGGGGTCAGACCAGGGTCAATAATGCCTTTGGGGAAAACCCAATGTTTACCACTATTGGAACTGACAATTAATATTTCAAACACATTATTGTTGAAGCGATATGGAATAACCGCTGATTGAGAGTAATAATAAGCTGGTCGTTCTCGCAATTCAGCAGAATCCAAGTTCGGAAATGGAAAGGTATCGGGTAATTCTCGTGAACGAAGCAATTGTATTAATTGAGACTGATGGGCAGAAATGTTTCGCCATTCACCTTCAAATTTTAGAATAGCCAATGTGGCTGTTGGCATAATCTTCCCATCTTCTGGAATTTCAACTTGCGCTTTATTAAGCAACATTAATAGTTGCTCAATGCCGGGATTATGTCCAACTAACATGAGACGATTTACGTGAGACGGACAGGATCGAATGAGTTGTTTCAACTCTTTTGCCGACGCTAGATAGGCACGCTCATCCGAAATAATTTCCTTTACATCAATACCCATGACCTTACAGGCTTTTTTGCTTGTTTCCATCGCCCGTTTAGCGGAAGAACTGATGACATATTCAGGCACGTAATTATTTTGCGCCATCCACAGACCAATTTTTTGCGCGCTTCTTTTTCCCCTACTCTTTAGCGGTCGATTAAAATCATCGGTATTTACTGCCCAATCTGACTTCCCGTGTCGTAATAAAAGTAATTCTTTCACCATGTTTTGCCTATATCGGATGCACCAAACAATATTCTGTTAATTCGTTAAAACCCACTTTCCCATTCACTTCGCATAGTTCGATGCCAGTTGTTATGCTGACATTGGATAACAAACCATTGCGAGACTGAAATGAAATTATATTGTGGTATGGATTTACATTCAAATGACGTTGTTGTCAGAGTGATTAACAATAAAGACAAAACCTTGTATCAAAAAAATTACCTTGCGACTTAGATATTATATTGACCGCTTTAGAACCATATAAGCAATCAATTGAAGGAACTGCAATAGAACCTACGTTTAACTTATATTGGTTAGTTGATGGCCTTTAAGAGCAAGGCTACAAAGTTCAGCTTGTTAATACGGTTGCGGTTAAACAGTACGAAGAATTGAAACACACTGATGATGACATCGACGCATTTTGGCTCGCTCATTTGCTAAGCCTTGGTGTATTGCCAACAGGTTATATCAGTAACGCGAGTTATGAATACACACTAAGCGGCGAACTCGCTGCCAAATGTTAGTGCAACCCTGGCCGTGAATTACGACTACGATGTATTGGGTAATCTGCGTAGCGTAACACTGGCTGACGGCACGAATATCGAATACTTGACCAATTGTAAAAACCGTGGTATCGGTAAGAATGTGAACAACCAACTGGTGCATGCCACACTTTTATAACTCCTGAAACTCATTTTTTTGCCTTAAAAACTCGAGACAATACAAGATGAGTAGGTAAATACACAACAAGTGGCACTAAGAACATTTGCAGCAGGAGATACAACCAGCCAGACATGATTGATTGCAGACTGGCCATACCAAACACCCAGTTGATATTATCAAGTGGATCAGTAAAAAAATAACAAACCGGTAATAATATTAACAACACAACTGCTTGTGCTTTCCATGCTCGCGGGTGATAACCCAGTTTGATCAGCATATAGATCATCAATAGAGGCAGACCCAAGTGCAAAGACAGCGACAAGATTTTAATGACGACAGGGATATCTTTATCGAACATGTAGGCGGTTGCGTTCCATCCAAACAGATGGACATCAAAGATTAGCTTGAAGAAAAAATCTGCATTCCAGAAAATTTCAAAAAACAACACGCCTACTGTCGCCATACTCAATAAAAACGAGCTTGCCAACCAACTAGCTATTACAAGCTGGAAAAGTGCGATGTCACTTAACCACAGAAAATTTTCGGGACCACGCTCATGCCAGTAGGTTACAATAAAAATGAGACAAAATATGGTCAACGCAACCCGCAGCCATAAGGAAAAAGTGTATTGCTCTTTTGTTTCTAACATGATTTATACGGATTAAATGTCAATAACCTCTCACTTTTTCTTACACGCCATTAACGCTCCACCCCATTCATCTAATAAGAACTGATGTAAAATGGCGTCATCTTTACCTCGGCTAAGATATTCCGCCGAAGCGGTTAGTTGAAAACTTTCCCAGCCCTCATCAATCGCACACTCGACATTTACCTGCCATTGTCCTTCTTTTGGCTCAATATCAAAGGTGTAATTCGTGAGTCCAATTTCGTCCAACAAGCTCGACAGAGTTACTCTAGCCTGCGCCATTTGATCCAATGTGATTCCCATAAGTTTTTACCTTATATCGCGCGCCTTAGAATATGATGGAAAACGAACAGAAGTGTTATTGAGATAATATTCTAAGTACTCAAGTTTCAGAGTTCAAGCTAACATTTTCAGCTCCATACTCTATACTTAATAAAAAGGAGGTTTATCATAGCCACTCACTACAAAACTGCGACGGCCGTAATGGCCGTGATCATAGTGTCACTTTTGTCATCTCAATCCATTGCCAAGGATTTTCGACCGGCTATGTTCGCTAATCCATGTGCAGGTTGTCATGGCCCGGATGGCCATAGTCCTGGTTCTATTCCTGCGTTAAACAAGTTATCCGCTAAATATATCTCTGTCACAATGAAAGCCTATAAATCAGATCAGCGTCAAGGTACTGTGATGAATCGTATTGCCAAAGGCTACACTGATGAAGAAATTGACTTAATTGCGCAGTATTTTGCAGAGGTGAACAAGTAACACTAATCTAAAAATCAGCTCTTAAAGAGTCAGATTCGGGGAAGCAAGTAGTAATGAACAACATGAGTCGTCGTCGGTTCTTGCAGTGGTTAGGGATAACATCTGCGCTAGGTAGCATCGGCTACCCTTTCAACAGTTTCGCAAAAACCGGGGCTCGCATTGTGGTGTTAGGTGGGGGATTCGGTGGTGCAACTTGTGCCAGATACCTTCGACTGTTTGATCCTACCCTACAGGTTACCCTCATCGAACAAAACAAAAAGTTTGTCACTTGCCCGTTTAGCAATGCTGTCATTGGCGGCTTGTATAATATGGATTTCATTACACATCCTTATGACAATCTGCAGTCCCAAAGTGGGATAAAGCTTATTCATGATACAGCCACTGGAATTGATCCAGTTGTCAGGAAAGTCAGTTTGCGTAATGGTGAAAGCATTACTTACGACCGCCTGGTGATATCCCCTGGAATCGATTTCCAGTGGGATGCCATCGAAGGTTATGACAGCAGCGCGAGTGAAACATTACCTCACGCCTGGAAAGGCGGCCCACAAACAAGCTTACTCAAGAAACAATTGCAAGCAATGCCTAATGGTGGCACCGTAATCATTGCGCCACCCGCAAATCCCTTTCGCTGCCCTCCAGGGCCTTATGAACGTGCCAGTTTGATCGCTCACTATCTTAGTCAGCATAAACCCAAATCCAAACTACTCATACTGGATAGCAAGGATAAGTTTTCCAAACAAACATTGTTTCAGGATGCCTGGGATTCTTTTTATCCCAAGATCATTGAGTGGGTGCCAGCCATGGATGGTGGCAAAATCACTAAAGTTGATGTTAAAACCAAAATCGTATTCACCGAGGATGAGAAACACAAGGGCGATGTGATTAATATTATCCCCCCACAAAAAGCTGGCAACATTGCGCATCAGGCCGGACTTACAAACGACAATGGCTGGTGCCCGGTGGATCAGAAAACCTTTCGTTCCAAACAACAAAAAGATATTTACGTAATTGGTGATGCGTGTATAGCGGGTAAGATGCCTAAATCCGGTTACGCAGCTAATAGCCAGGGCAAAGTATGTGCGGCCGAGTTAGTTGCCGAACTACAAGGCAAAACCATCGGTGCCTCATCATGGGTAAACACCTGCTATAGTTTAATAACCCCTGAATACGGTATTTCTGTCGCTGCCGTGTATCGCTTGTCAGACAAGGGCATCGTGGGTGTTAAAGGTGCTGGTGGTGTTGGACCGAGAGAGGTGCCAGCTGAAATTCGACGCAAAGAAGCACGCTACGCAGAAGGCTGGTATCGATCGATTACTGCGGATATTTTTGGGTGAACTGATATTTAAAAAGAGCAATAGCTTACATATGTATTTTACTAACGGACTAAGTTTCGATTAGGATCATACTTTCGACGGTATATTTACACCCTAAATAAATGATCAAAAAAACATCAGACCTGCCTCTATATGCAATCCTACTTTTCTTTCTATCAAGCCTTACCTTTGCTTCCACAAAGCACAGTATTGACTATGAGTTTTTCAAACAACTCATTGCGGATCAATCTCCAAAGACTGGTGTACACGTTCTGGAAAAAGGTGAAGAGTCGTTGATCAGTCGAGCCTGGCTAGCGGACAATGCCCGCGAGACAATTGAGGTCCAATATTTTATCTGGAGTACTGACAATATTGGGATTCTTGCCGCAGAAGCCTTGCTCAGAGCTGCCAAGCGTGGAGTAAAAGTGCGAGTTATTGTCGACGACTTGTTAATTGACGCACCGGACGAGTCACTTCTCGCACTCGCTAAACACCCAAATGTACAAATCAAAATCTATAATCCCAAACATTCTGTCGGCACACCTTTGCACAAACGTATATTAAACATGCTCACGAGTTTCCGCAGTTTCAACCAGCGTATGCATGACAAAACATTTATTGTTGATGGCGTTGCAGCGATTACTGGTGGAAGAAACATGGCTGACGAGTATTATGATTTTGACCACAAGTTTAATTTTCGTGATCGTGACGTTTTATTATTAGGCAACGCTGTTACCCAGATGAGAGATAGCTTTGAAAGATTCTGGCAGAGACCGATAAGCGTATCAATAGAAAACCTGTACGATGGTATTGGCATCATGCAAAAAAATGTCAACGTAGACGACAAACAAATTGAAGCCATATATCAAGAGCTGCATCAATATGCGAATGATAAAGCGAACTATGCACCGGAAGTCCGCTCAGCAGTTGAAAATATTCCCAATTACTTCCCTGCCCTCGTCAAGGAACTGGAATGGTGTAAGGTCGATATAATTAATGATATTCCCGGCAAGAATGATGCTACTTTTTCCTTGAGCGGTGGCGGACAGTCCACCGAGGCGCTGGCAACGCTAATTCAATCGGCAAAAAATTCCGTTGTCATGCAAACACCCTACCTCATTCTAACCGATGAAGCGAAATCTCTCTTTAAAGCGCTTATACAACGGGGTGTAAATATAAAAATCAATACCAATTCTTTAGCATCGACGGATAACCTACAAGCTTTTAGTGGATACAAAAATCAACGGCAAGAGTTACTGGAACTTGGCATCGAAATTTATGAATACAAAAGCCTGCCGAATGTACAAGCAGAATTAATGTCGCGCCAAAGTAATGCAAGTAATATTAAGCCAATATTTTCACTACATGCAAAGTCTATGGTCATAGACGACAAAGTCGTTTACATCGGCACATTCAATTTAGATCCGCGCTCGGTCAATCTCAATACCGAGACAGGCGCAATCATTTACAGTGAAAAAATTGCCAAACAGGTTTTGCAACAAATTAGCATTGATATGCTTCCGGACAACAGCTGGAATACAGCTATCGAAAAACCAGATAAACAAAATTCATTATGGAAAAGAAGCAAAACTTTATTTTGGCAATTGATGCCAATCGAGCCATTGCTTTAGATGCGTGCATTGCAAACTTGATCGGGGCGTGATGATTTGAGCCTCCGCCCCCACAGCCCCATTTAATCACTTAAAGCACTATATCTCTTTGTTTTTATTATCATATCCATATATCTGCTTGAAGCAAAATCAGACATTTTCATACTTTAAAGAACAATAGCTTACATGTCTATTTTAGTAATTCAGCCTTTGCAATTTCCCCTTGTAAAAATCCGCTCAGAGGTCGATAATGGGTAAGAATTCCTTACTTTCTTACCATGAGGATTATACCCATGCTTGCCAAGAAAACCTCCAAAAACCAGATCACCCTTCCTAAGGCCATTGCTACTCATTACCCAGAGGTAGAGTATTTTGACATCCAGGAAGAAAACGGCCGAATTATCCTCATACCCTTGCGGCCTAATCGATCCGACGAAGTTAGAAGCAAATTGGCACAGCTCGGAATTACGGAAAACGATGTGAGCGAAGCGATAGACTGGGCTCGTAAAAGCTAGTTTTATGCGCGCAGTTTTCGATACCAATACCATTGTTTCAGCCCTTTTATTTTCTAATGGAAGATTATCCTGGCTTCGCTATCACTGGGCACAACAATTAAGCATTCCCGTTGTTTCTCAAGAAACAGTAAAAGAACTTTTACGCGTACTTGCCTACCCCAAATTCAAATTGACTTCAGAGGAACAAAATGAATTGTTAGCTGACTTTCTGCCATTCGCGCAGACAATCAATATTGATCAGAATGAAAAGTTTTCGTTGCCGAACTGTCGCGATAAATTTGATCAAAAGTTTTTGATACTTACCCATAAAGCAGATGTGGATTTTCTCATCACCGGAGACAAGGATTTGTTGGTCCTAGACGATCAAACAGAGTTCGAAATAATTACACCAGGTGAATTTCGACAAAGATTCGATAAAAATTAGAACGAGGCATTTTACTAATCTGAGTAAGAATCTTTTGCAGAAATCAAAGTAACCTGCTGACTTTGTTGGTCGAGGCGAGAGGGCGAGTATCGGCGCTCCCGATACGAACGACAAACAGGATGTTTGGCTGGATAAAACTAACATTGAATTGAGCACAAGGAAGTGCGAGTGCCAGAGAAGCTGATACGGGAAAAATATTGGTCGGGATGAGAGGATTTGAACCTCCGACCCCCACAACCCCATTGTGGTGCGCTACCAAGCTGCGCTACATCCCGACCGAGGCGGGGATTATACATCAGCTATGCCACATAACCAATATTGAATATTATATTTACTTGTTAAATTAAGAACCTGGCCATCATGAGGGCTGTTGAAAGGAATAAAACGAAATCGCTGACAAGTCAGGCTTTCAGTGCATCCAGTAGGTCTTCCAGTTCCTGACACAATTCAGAAACCAGTTTGTCATTTGCAACCGGTTGCACTTTAACCGGTTCACTCTTCACTTCAGACTGCGCAGACAATTGCTGCCGAGCGCCACCAATGGTAAAACCTTTACCATACAGCAAACCACGTATTTCCCGAATCATGATAACATCATGATGCTGGTAATAACGCCGATTACCACGACGTTTAGCTGGTTTAAGTTGCGGAAACTCTTGCTCCCAGTAACGCAGTACATGCGGTTTTACCGCGCACAATTCACTCACTTCACCAATTGTGAAGTAACGTTTACTGGGAATTGGTGGTAGCTCAGGATTGGTTTTGTTGCTGCTCGTCGCTTCCAGCATAGGCTTCCACTCTTGCTTTAAGTTTTTGCCCTGGCCGGAAAGTTACTACCCGACGTGCTGTAATCGGAATTTCTTCACCTGTTTTTGGGTTTCGACCTGGGCGTTCTGATTTGTCTCTCAAGTTAAAATTTCCGAATCCGGATAATTTTACACTTGTACCGTTGACCAAAGAGCAACGCACTTCTTCAAAAAATATGTCTACCAAATCTTTCGCTTCACGTTTGTTTAATCCTAATTCTTCAAACAAACGTTCCGCCATGTCCGCCTTTGTTAATGCCATAAACTATTCTCTTAAAGTTGCACCAATAGAACCTTGTAGCGAAACTAAGACATCCTGAATGATCACATCGATCTCTTCATCAGTGAGTGTTTTTGCGTCATCCTGTATGGTTAAAGACACAGCCAGGCTCTTGGAGCCATCAGCAATACCCTTTCCACGATAAATATCAAAGATTTCCACAAGTTGCAAGCGCTTACCGCCCGCTTTTCTAATTTCAGCAAAAACTACACCAGCTTCGACGTTTTCTTCGACAACTAACGCAAGGTCGCGTTTAATCGAAGGAAATTTTGATACCGGTGTAAATTTTGGAACAACCCCACAGTTTAATTTAGTATAGGACAATTCAAATAGGAATACAGATGAATTCAGGCCTAATTTGGCTATTTTGGCGGGATGTATGGTACCGATCCATCCACATAGCTCATTATTGCGCATAATTTGTGCTGATTGACCAGGATGCAAGGCTGGGTGTTCTGCCGCAACAAACTCAAATTGAGCCGCATCCCCCGTTAACGCCAACAGCATTTCAACATCGTGTTTTACATCGTAAAAGTCAGCTTTACGTTGTTTTTCACCCCATTGGGTCGAAAAAATGTCGCCACCAAGCAACCCTGCAATCATTGTTTCCTGATTATATCCGGAATCTGTTTTGATGAATCGCTTGCCAATTTCGAAGACTCTAACGCGATTTTGCTGCCTGGCTTGATTGTACTCGGCGGTTTTTACCAGACTTGCCCACAAAGTGGTACGCATAACAGACATTTCTGCAGAAATCGGATTGGCGATTTCCACAGGCTCATTGCTTGGATCAAGCAATGCTTGCGTGTCTTTATCAACAAAACTATATGTAATCGCTTCCTGGTAGCCATTATTCACTAATGTCTGGCGAACACGACCTGGTGTTACATTAGCTTCTGGTTCACAAACAAATGTCAATTTTCCGCTTGGCGCTGAAGTTGGTAAATTATTGTAACCGTACACTCGACCAATTTCTTCAACCAGATCCGCCTCAATGGCAATATCAAAACGATAATCGGGCGGCGTCACCAACCAACCTTCATCATTATTCTGCAAATGCATACCCAGGCGAGTTAAAATATTTTCTACTTGCGCATCATCAACTTTAAACCCTAAAACACGTTGTAATCGTGCTCTACGGAATGGAATTTCAGTACGTGTAGGTAACTCGGATTCAGCAACTGTTTGCGTTACCGGCCCTGGTTTACCACCAGCAATATCCAGAATCAGTTGGGTAGCACGCTCCATGGCCTTTTCCTGAAGATTGAAATCTACACCGCGTTCAAAGCGATAAGAAGAGTCAGTCTGCATGCCAAATCCGCGTGCTTTGCCACGAATTGCATCGGGTGAGAAAAACGCACATTCCAGAAAGATGTCCTGAGTGGTTTCAATTACAGATGAATCCAACCCACCCATCACGCCGGCAAACGCCACAGCATCGCTGTTGTCCGCAATGACTAGAATTTCCTCATGCAATTTAACTTCAGACTCATCCAACAACTTGAGTTTTTCATTTTTCTTGGCTCGACGAACAACAACTTTGTCAGTAAGCTTTTGCAGATCAAACGCGTGCATGGGCTGGCCAAACTCAAGTAAAACATAATTGGTCACATCAACCGTTGGACTGATGCTACGCAAACCAGCGCGGCGCAATCGTTCCCGCATCCAGATTGGTGTTTCAGCAACAGGATTTATACCGCGGATGACTCTACCCAAATATCGTGGACAATCTGCTTCAGCGTGAATTTCTACAGGAAAAGTATCATCTATAGCTGGCACAACTGGTTTGCAGTCCAGCACATTTACTTCAGCGTTATTTAAAACACCAATTTCCCGACAAATTCCTGCAACACTCAAACAATCACCGCGATTAGGCGTAAAATCCACTTCAATAATCTGATCATCAAGATCTAAATAATCACGAATACTTTCACCCACTGGCGCGTCCACCGGCAACAACATCAAACCTTCAGCAGACTCTGCAATGCCAATTTCTTTTGCTGAACACAGCATACCAAATGATTCGACACCACGTAGTTTTGCTTTTTTAATCTTGAAATCACCGGGTAATACTGCGCCAATCACTGCAGTAGGCACTTTTACACCCTGAGCAACATTATTGGCACCACAAACAATAGTAAGATTTTCAGACTCGCCAATATTCACTTTGCAAACATTTAAACGATCAGCTTCGGGGTGAGGTGTAATAGAAACAACTTTACCAACTACAATATTATTAAAAGCAGGTGCTGCCGGTTCTATCGAATCCACTTCCAGACCAGCCATGGTTAACTGTTCGGCCAGTGTATTTGTATCCACTTGCGGATTAACCCATTCTCTTAACCATTGTTCACTGAATTTCATTAAATCAATCTCTGTTGTATGTATTATTCATTTGTTGGTTCAGGTTGTAATAACCGTTATTGCCTGCGCGAAGCTACCGACCTAGTCGCCGGGTTAGGTGTTAAATTGAGATAAAAAGCGCAAATCGTTTTCGAATAATAATCTTAAATCATTGATGCCATAACGTAACATAGCCAATCGATCAGCCCCCATTCCAAAAGCATAACCGGTGAATTTTTCGTTATCGACGCCCACATTACTCAACACCTGTGGATGCACCATGCCACAACCACCGACTTCCAACCAGCCTGTGCTTTTACAAACACGGCAGCCCTCACCACGACACATCACACATTGAATATCGATTTCCGCAGAAGGCTCGGTGAATGGGAAATAAGAAGGTCGAAAACGTAACTGCAATTCATCCCACTCGAAAAATTCACGCATGAACTCCACTAATGTGCCTTTCAGGTCAGCAAAACTCACATTCTCATCAACCAGCAAACCTTCCACCTGATGAAACATCGGTGTATGGGTAATATCAAAGTCGCAACGGAACACGCGTCCCGATGAAATGATTCGAAACGGTGCTTCAGCATTTTCCATTACACGAATTTGCACAGAAGAAGTTTGCGTACGCAGCAAGGTGCTTTCATTAATATAAAACGTATCCTGCATAGCACGTGCAGGATGATTTTCAGGAATATTTAGCGCTTCAAAATTATGATAGTCATCTTCGATTTCCGGACCGTCTGCAGTCACGAACCCCTGACCATGAAAAAACGATTCAATACGCTGAACAGTGCGTGTAACCGGGTGTAACCCGCCATGGGATTGCCCACGACCAGGCAATGTCACATCGATATTTTCAGCTTCAAGCTTTTTACGTAATGCAGCATCCTGAATAAAAACTTTACGCGCTTCAATTTGCTTTTGTAATTCTTGCTTGGCTTTATTAATGGATTGCCCAGCTTCTTTTCTGGCATCCGGCGCCAAATTTTTCAGTGCTTTTAATTGCTCTGTGAGCGTGCCTTTTTTGCCTAAATACTGAACACGAATTTGATCTAACACGTCCAGTGTTTCTGCCGCATCAAGCGCTAATTTCGCTTCGTTTAATAGACTATCGATATTGAGTGACATTTTGTATACGCTTTTTTTGTTTCAAATCAAAAATAAAAAAGGGAAGGCACAAACCTTCCCTTTTTCAATTATCGTTGCACAACTAGTTACCTGTTTATGCAGATAATCCAGCTTTTGCTACTTCAGCAATACGCGCAAAGCCGTCTTTATCGTAAACAGCAATATCAGCCAGTACTTTACGGTCAATCTCAACGTTAGATTTTTTCAAGCCATTGATGAAACGACTGTAAGACAGGTCATTGATGCGAGCTGCTGCGTTGATACGCGCAATCCACAACGCACGGAATTGACGCTTACGTTGTCTGCGGTCACGGTAGGCGTATTGCCCAGCTTTGGTGACTGCTTGTTTGGCTACACGAAATACACGACTACGTGCACCGGAATAACCTTTTGCGAGTTTTAAAACCTTTTTATGTCGTCTTCTGGCAGTTACGCCACGTTTTACTCTTGCCATTTTTTATGCCCTTGATATTGAATTGATTGATAGTTACTGAGCCATTTAGCCTTATTTATAGGGCATCATGCGTTTAATCAAAACGATATCAGATTCATGCACAGCGGATGGTGAACGCAACTGACGTTTACGTTTGGTCGACTTTTTGGTCAAGATATGACTACGATGAGACTGGCCACGTTTTACACGACCTTTACCAGTAAGTTTGAAGCGCTTACCCGCGCTGCTACAGGTTTTCATTTTCGGCATTGCTGCTTACTCCGTATTTTCTATTTTCTTCGGCAGGCAGGTAATCGGAATCCCGATTTTTCGGTTGCCCAGCAACCACCCGTTCTACCCCATATAGCCCTTGTGAGGTGCTATTTAGCCTTTTTTGGCGCTAAAACCATTACCATTTGCCGGCCTTCCATTCTTGGAAATTGCTCGACAGTACCGACTTCTTCCAGGTCTTTTTCAAGACGCTTCAAGAGCTGTCGGCCTAACTCTTGATGAGCCATTTCACGGCCCCGAAATCTTAATGTAATTTTTGCTTTGTCGCCGTCACTCAGGAAACGAATGAGATTACGCAGTTTGACCTGATAATCACCTTCTTCCGTTCCTGGTCGAAACTTGATTTCTTTGACCTGAGTCTGCTTCTGCTTTTTCTTCGCTGCTTGCTGTTTCTTGTTCTGTTCGAACACGTACTTGCCGTAATCCATGATACGACAGACAGGTGGTTCTGCAGTAGGTGAAACCTCAACTAAATCCAGCTCTACTTCTTCCGCCAAGCTTATAGCGGCATCTATCGTTACAATACCTTTTTGTTCGCCTTCGGCATCAATTAGCCTGACTTTTGGTACAGTAATCTCATCGTTCAATCGAACATCGCGTTTGCCAGCAGTGATGGCGTCTTCCTCCTAAGCTATACTCGGCCGCGCTTTTCGATCTCGGTAGTAAGAAACTCGGTCAATGCATCTAATGTCATTGTTCCCAAATCTTCACCTCCTCGTGTTCGAACGGCCACAGACTCATTAGTGACTTCTTTATCACCAACGACCAATAAAAATGGCACGCGCTGAAGCGTGTGCTCGCGAATTTTAAATCCGATCTTCTCATTTCTCAAGTCGGATTTCACTCTGAACCCTTGTTTTTGCAGTTTTTCTTGCACTTTTTGCACATAATCGGATTGTTTGTCGGTAATATTGACAACCATCGCCTGAACTGGCGCTAACCAAACCGGAAATGCACCGGCATAATTCTCAATCAAAATGCCGATAAATCGCTCCAATGAACCCAAAATTGCTCGATGCAGCATAACCGGCGTCTGCTTTGAGCCATCTTCAGCGATAAAATGCGCATCTAACCGGCCTGGCATGGAAAAATCCACCTGGATGGTGCCACATTGCCAGACTCGCCCCAGACAGTCTTTCAGTGAAAATTCAATTTTCGGACCATAAAAAGCACCTTCACCCGGCTGCAACTCCCATTCCAGTTGCTTGCTGTCCAATGCAGTCTGCAGAGCTTGTTCAGCCTTATCCCAAACTTCATCTGAACCAACCCGTTTTTCAGGTCGAGTAGATAATTTGATGATGACCTCAGAAAAACCAAAATCCGCATATACGTCGTAAAGCAAGTCAATAAATGAACCAACTTCTGATTGAATTTGATCTTCGGAACAGAAAATATGGGCGTCGTCCTGAGTGAAACCGCGAACCCGCATTAATCCATGCAGGGTTCCGGATGGCTCATTACGGTAGCAAGAACCAAATTCCGCCATTCTTAAAGGTAAATCTCGATAACTGCGCAGACCTTGATTGTAGATTTGCACGTGGCAAGGGCAATTCATGGGTTTTACGGCATACTCGCGATTTTCTGAATGGGTGGTAAACATGTCATCACGGAATTTTTCCCAATGACCGGATTTCTCCCAAAGTTTGCGATCAGCCAGCTGCGGCGTGCGGACTTCCTGATAATTATGATCTTCCAGCACCTTGCGCACATAAGACTCAACTGTGCGGTAAATTGCCCAACCTTTATCATGCCAAAACACCATACCCGGTGCTTCTTCCTGGGTGTGGAATAAATCCAGCTGTTTAGCTAATTTACGGTGGTCGCGTTTTTCCGCTTCTTCCAGACGATGTAAATAGGCTTTTAAGTCTTTTTTATTCGACCAGGCTGTACCGTAAACACGTTGCAGCATTTCGTTATCGGAATTACCGCGCCAGTATGCGCCCGCTAATTTCATTAATTTGAAGGATTTTAATTTGCCTGTGGATGGTACATGCGGACCGCGACATAAATCGATGAAATCACCCTGCTCATACAGGCCAATTTCCTGATCTTCCGGAATACTGGCAATGATTTCCGCCTTGTACTTTTCTCCCATATCAGAGAAAAACTTCACTGCTTCATCACGAGCCATCACTTTGCGATTGACTGATAAATCCTGCTTAACGATTTCCATCATACGTTTTTCGATCGCTGCCATGTCTTCAGGTGTAAAACCTTTGGCATAAGAAAAGTCGTAGTAAAATCCATCTTCAATTGTTGGACCGATGGTTACCTGCGCTTCAGGGAACAATTGTTTAACTGCCTGTGCTAATAAGTGAGCGGTGGAATGGCGTATGATTTCCAGACCGTCTTCATCCCGGTCGGTGACGATGCTTAAGTTGGCATCATTAGTTATTTCAAACGATGCATCAACGAGTTTGTCGTTTACTTTTCCAGCAATGGTTGCTTTGGCTAAACCGGGGCCAATGTCAGCAGCCACGTCCATGACAGTGACAGAATGATCGAAAGAACGAATGGAGCCGTCAGGCAGAGTAATTTTTGGCATTTTTGCAATCCTTATTCAGTGGTGATCCCTACTAAAGACCACGTGGCGAATTAAACAAAAAAGGCACCGCGAAAAGCGATGCCTTTTGGATGTTTGGTAGGCGCGAGATGACTCGAACATCCGACCCCCACCATGTCAAGGTGGTGCTCTAACCAACTGAGCTACGCGCCTGAAGAAATCAGGATGCGAACTCTACCATACCATTCAAATTAATCAAGCCGCTAATGTAAAAATAATTAAAAATTTTAGTAAAATTCGGTAGATAGAGGAATTTAAAAACAATCTGAGCGGGAAATGCGCAGCTACAAAAAACGCTTATATTCCAATTTCTTCTTCCTGCAATTGTCGAATTTCATCCCGCACCCTGGCAGCTTCCTCAAATTCCATATTTTTGGCAAATTTGTACATTTGCGTTTCCAGCGATTTGATTTTTTTCGCTTTCTGCGCGGGTGTCATTGCCACATATTCCGAGGGCGTTTCTGCCACCTTTCCGTACACCCCGGTTTGACGACCAGACCCGTAAGCGCCTTCCATAATATCTTTAATGGCTTTTTTTACACCTTTTGGCGTTATATTGTGCGCTTCGTTATAAGCCACCTGTTTTTCGCGACGTCGATCAGTTTCATCAATGGCTTTGCGCATGGAATTGGTAATCTTATCGGCGTACATGATTACCCGGCCGTTAACATTACGCGCAGCACGGCCAATGGTTTGGATTAATGAACGTTCCGAACGTAAAAAACCTTCTTTATCCGCATCAAGAATTCCAACGAGTGACACTTCCGGTAAATCCAGGCCTTCACGCAATAAGTTGATGCCCACCAAAACGTCAAACTCTCCCAAACGCAAATCACGCAAGATTTCCATACGTTCAACCGTGTCGATATCTGAATGCAGGTAGCGCACTCGCACACCATGTTCAGCATAGTAATCGGTAAGATTTTCCGCCATTTTTTTTGTTAAAGTGGTAACCAATACACGCTCACCATTTTCAATAGTTCGATGAATTTCAGAAAGCAAATCATCCACCTGAATGGATACCGGGCGAATAGTTATTCCTGGATCAACCAGCCCCGTTGGCCGGACTACCTGCTCAACCACCTGGCCGGAGTGCTTAGCTTCATAATCGGATGGCGTCGCTGAGATAAACACCGTTTGCGGCATCAATTGTTCAAATTCTTCAAAGCGCAGGGGCCGGTTATCCAGCGCAGAAGGTAAGCGAAAACCGTATTCCACCAGGGTCTCTTTACGAGAGCGATCACCTTTATACATACCGCCAATTTGCGGCACAGTGACATGACTTTCATCGATAAACATCAATGCATTTTTAGGCAAATAGTCCAGCAAAGTTGGAGGTGGCTCACCGGGTTTTCGACCGGAAAGATAACGGGAATAGTTTTCGATACCGTTGCAGTAACCTAACTCCACCATCATCTCCACATCCATTTTCACCCGTTGCTCAATACGCTGAGCTTCTACCAGTTTATTCACTTCGTAGAGTTGTTTTAAACGGAGTTGCAACTCTTCTTTAATGTCATCAATGGCATCAATTAAGGTTTGTTTAGCTGTCACATAGTGACTGGATGGGTAAATCGTTAAGCGTGGTACTTTTCGTGTAATTTCGCCCGTTAGTGGATCAAAATAAGCTAGTGATTCGATCTCATCATCGAACAATTCCACTCGAACCGCATCCTGATCTGACTCAGCCGGATAAATGTCCACCACGTCACCACGCACTCGAAAGGTGCCGCGATGCAATTCCACATCATTGCGTTTATATTGCAGATCCGCCAGGCGATGCAGCAATTCCCGCTGACCCATTGGTTCACCTCGATCCAGATGTAAAACCATTTTTAAATAGGATTCCGGGTCACCTAAACCATAAATCGCTGAAACAGTGGCAACGATAATGGCATCATCCCGCTCTAGCAGCGCCTTAGTGGCAGATAAACGCATTTGTTCTATGTGGTCGTTTACCGATGCGTCTTTTTCAATAAACGTGTCGGAAGACGGTACATAGGCTTCGGGCTGATAATAGTCATAATAGGAAACAAAATATTCCACCGAGTTGTTAGGAAAAAAATCCTTCATTTCCCCATACAATTGGGCAGCCAGGGTTTTGTTTGGCGCCATGATAATGGCTGGTCGTTGCAGCGTTTGGATAACATTGGCAACTGTGTATGTTTTACCCGAGCCGGTAACACCTAGCAGAGTCTGACCGGCTTCACCGGCTTCCAAGCCTTCCACCAATGCTTGAATTGCACCCGGCTGGTCACCAGAGGGTTTGAATTGTGAGGCTAAAACAAACTTTTTGCTCATGATTAAATTTCAGACAAAACCTGTCGACATAAGAAACTGTTTTCGAAGAAAAAATAAAGGCGAAAAAAACCCTTTATGATAAACTGATGGAAAACTATTAATTGTAATCTAACTGTAAAGTTTTGAGGATACACGTTTGAAACTGAACCTTTCCCAGCGAGCCAAGAATCTCAAACCATCACCCACACTAGCCGTCACTGCTCGTGCCGCAGCATTAAAAGCAGCAGGTAAGGATATCATAGGATTAGGTGCCGGTGAGCCGGATTTTGATACGCCTGATCATATTAAAGCTGCCGCGATTAAAGCAATTGAACAAGGTATGACCAAATACACTGCTGTCGACGGTACGGTGGAGCTCAAACAAGCTGTCATTAATAAATTAAAACGTGACAACAAGCTGGACTACCAGCTGGATCAAATCCTGGTTTCCTGCGGTGGAAAACACAGCTTTTACAATCTTGCCCAGGCTTTGCTGGATGAAGGTGATGAAGTCATCATTCCTGCTCCTTACTGGGTGTCGTATCCGTCGATGGTTGAATTAGCCAATGCGGTTCCCGTTATTCTTAGCGCACCTGCAGAACAGGGCTTTAAAATTACGGCAGCGCAACTGGAAGCCACAATCACCGATAAAACCCGCATGCTGGTGTTAAACAGCCCGTCCAATCCTACCGGTGCAGTTTATAGTGAACAGGAATTGCAACAACTGGCAGCAGTTTTGAAAAAACATCCGGATATTCTCATCATTTCAGATGATATCTACGAAGCCATCGTCTGGAATACCAAGCCTTACTGTAACATCCTTACAGTGGCGCCAGAACTTTATGATCAAACCATGATTCTCAATGGCGTCTCTAAAGCTTACAGTATGACTGGCTGGCGTATTGGTTACGCCGCTGGCCCAGCTGATTTAATCAAAGCCATGAAGACCATTCAATCACAAAGCACATCCAATCCCGCTTCCATTTCCCAGGCTGCAGCAGCAGAAGCATTGGACGGCGATCAAAGCTGTATAACAGATATGCTGAAGTCCTTTAAAGAAAGGCATGATAATGTACACCCCAAATTAAACCAGCTGACTGGCGTAAAATGTAACCCAGCACAAGGTGCATTTTATTTGTTCCCGGATTTCCGTGAAGCCATCGAAAATACCGAGGGTGTAAATGACGATATCGAGATGGCGGCTTATTTACTTGAGCATGCCGGCGTAGCGTTAGTGCCGGGTTCTGCATTCGGCGCACCTGGATTTATGCGTTTATCTTATGCCACATCCATGGAAATTCTGGATGATGCATTAAATCGATTAAATAATATGCTGAGCAAATGACAAGTTACTCCTACTTGGTCAAGTAACTCGCTGAATTGATAAATTTTTTCAGAAAATTTTGATTTAGGTATTGACCAGATAGGGGCGCATCAGTAACATACGCGCTCAACTTAATTCCCCGATAGCTCAGTTGGTAGAGCAAATGACTGTTAATCATTGGGTCACTGGTTCGAGTCCAGTTCGGGGAGCCATACAAACGAAAAAAGGCTACTTTTTATAGTAGCCTTTTTTATGCTTCTCATTTTTTATTAATAACTCAAACGTATTGCCCCCATCCAGGATTTTATCGTTCCAAAGGGATGTTCAACCGTGCTTTTTCAAAGATTTATACTATCCGGCCAGGATTGTAATATTTCTTCCATCTCGTCCAGTCTTTCTTCATGTTCCCAACGCACTACTCGACGATATTTGCTGGTGGTGCATTTAGATTTTATTGAACATGTTGGGCAATTTGAGCTCCAGTACTTGTGGAGTCTTTTTCCCTTCTCCTCAGTGGCAAAACGCCATTTCAAGGGCTCGTCTGCTGGACACTGGTATTGATTATGTTCAGCTTCATAATCAAAATCCTGTTTGGTAAATAATCCCTTCTTTATATTCCCCGAGGTAAGGATTTCAGGAACTATCGGTATCATTCGCTTATCTTGTGTTTTTTTGATTTCCCAACCATCGTAATATCCTTTATCCGCTAGAATAATAATGTCTTTTTTGCCTAACGCTTCTTGTGCGTATTCTGATATCGTGCTCAGCTCGCTTCTATCGATTCATGCATTGGTATTCTATAACGGTCTTTAATAAGCAGACACATATGTTAAAGCACAACAAAATAAGTCACATAAAAACAATAGCCAGAATAACTCCACCAGAATATACTGATAAAAGTCACCCGGATAGCAACTCTGCGATCATTCAGAATCAAAGACTCAGCATTTAAATCCTTTTGAGTAGATAGACGCTACAGTTTTTAAACAATTAACGGCTTACAATATGCTCATATGAGTGCAATCAGGTAAAAGGTTAATGATGAATAATAGCTTCTTCATTGTACTCCTCTTTATCCAAATTTCTTTGCTTGGATGCGCCTCCACATTTGCAACTGATCTGAACCAACAACGCATAGAAGAAAGCCCGCAATGGAATGGGAAAAAGTTTCAAAACCCGGAGCGGGTTCCAGCTACTGAATGGGTAAAAAGTCTGGTGATCTTCCCCCATTTTAAAAGACACCAACCTAAAGAGCGTTCACCTGTTTTTCATAATTCATTGGACTCACATAGCCAATAATAGAATGTCGACGAATGATATTGTAGTAAGCCTCAATATATCTG
>Ga0316207_10001940_pt1 | contig 23042 bp, 18 predicted proteins | sample 6weekpyrite_MG_FD_204943 | JGI IMG/M metagenome (GOLD analysis project Ga0316207, IMG submission 204943) | Microbial mat bacterial communities from mineral coupon in-situ incubated in ocean water Damariscotta River, Maine, United States -... | ecosystem: Environmental > Aquatic > Marine >... | reverse complement strand
GGCATGATGAAAGCCAGTGTAGGCGCACGTGCAGCAACCAATACAAACAGCTATCAAAATGCCACCACTGCGATTTATGACTCATTTGGAAATGACGGAACCGATTCGGGTGTCAACGCAAGTGGCGCAACAGGTACAGAAGGAAATCCACAAACATTGCCTGCAGCAGGCACCGTTTATGGCCCAGATGCAAATACCTCAGTTTTTGCGGGTATGACACCAGATAACAACGATACAAATTTATCCACTGATAATCAAAACGTGGCTTCTGTTAATACAAACACGATAAATTACGGCAATTCCAATGGAGAGATAAATAGTAACGGTAACGCTAGCGGTCCTGCAGCACCCACTTCAGCTATCAATGTTCCAACAGGCAGCGCAATGGGGATGGGAGATACCGGTGGGCCTTCTGGAGGTACTGTAAGCTGGAACACGGGCCAAGAAGTGCAAGTCATTTGGATAGGCCAATCATGCGCTGGCTGTGCTATTTCAGGTGGAATGATGGGCGGCGGTGGCGGCGGTCAGTTTTCCTTTCAACAATATGATAATATTAGTACCGGGGCTTCAGCTACATCTCGGTCCATCAACAGCACCGCACCACTCGATTGGATGAGTAACCCATTTGGCGCCCAACCGGGTCTTTAATGAATAAAATAATAATCAATTCCAAGTAAAATTAAGGCATTAATTCATCCAAATCCCCATCCATTTTCAATTCAGTTAATTCACTGAATCCACCGATTAATTTACCTTTGATCACGATTTGAGGCACTGAACGTGCGCCATTGCTAATCTCGGCCATTTCTTTTAAAGCCGCTTGATCTTGATCTACACGCTTCTCCTCATAGGCAATACCCCATTTTGTTAGCAATGTTTTGCTTTTCTCGCAAAGAGGACAGGTGCCGGTGCTATATATAGTGACTTCTGACATGTTAATTTAATTCCTTATCTATATAACCTATTGATTTAGTTGAATTATACCCCGTTAACACTAGGGGAATCTTTTGTTAATTGTTGCGAAATAAACGAATATCTCAGTTTCTTCTTATAAAGTCGAACCTTACAGTGTAATATTAATCTAAATTTGCATGTCAAATGATTAGAGTTACGTAAATTTAGAATGCTCTATTGCTACCAATTTAACGTTTAACAAAACGTATTTTAACTGATTATTCTAAATTTAACGTGGCGTTATTTTTGAATGAACAATAACTAGGATAAATATTCAGGAGAACTGCACATGATTACGGTTAAAAAATTACTCGAAGGTAAAGGCACGAATGTTTGGCACGTAGGTCCAGAAGACACGGTTTATGACACCATTGAAATGATGGACGAAAAAAGTGTGGGTGCACTTGCGGTAATTCTTGATGACGAATTGGTCGGCATTATTTCTGAAAGGGACTATGCTCGAAAAGTTATTTTAAAAGGTCGGGCATCGAAAGATACTAAAGTGAAAGAAATTATGACCCGGCATATTTACCATACCAATCCTGACCAGGAAATCGGCGAATGTTTGGTAATGATGAACAATCGACGAGTTCGCCACCTTCCCGTACTAGACGATGGAAAAATGATAGGAATGATTTCCATTGGTGATGTCGTCAAAGAAATCATTAGTGATCAACAATACACAATCAAGCAATTGGAAAACTATATTTCATGGGAAGAGTCATATTAAGCACTAAAATAGCTTCTCCTGGCTTCAAAAATTTCAGCATTTGTATAAGAACATTAAATGGATAAAAAGATTACCCGCCATCAAGGCGAAAATCACCTCGGGGCTGATCGCTCAGCCCCCTACCCTGTAAGCCGAATGGCCCCCAGTTTTGACCTCGTCGATTTAGCCAAGGAAATTGCCCAAGCTGATAAGCAAATCGACTTACATTTGAATGGCAAACTTGGCATCATCGCCGATCAAATTAAACAACTGCAAAATCAAGCACAAGAAATATTAACGCAAGCACAGAAAGACCAAATTCTGCATAGAGCGAGTTGCAATTTTGTGCGAATGCCTGGCAAAACCTATCATCTCTATGAAAAATCTGATGGATCAAAATATTTTTCTATGTTGTCCCCTGAAGAGTGGGGAAAGAGTTGCCCTAATGAATTTATTGGTACTTATCGCTTGGAAGCAGACATGAGCTGGACCGATATTAATGCGCTAGAGCTATAAGGTTATAAGCGTCGAACTCGAAATGATCGACCTTTTAATTTACCATCATTGAGTTTTTTAAGAGCTACTTTAGCAACATTTTGATTCACAGCAACATAAGCGCGGTGATCAAATATATGAATTTTACCCACCTCTTTTCCCGCAATACCATTTTCTCCGGTTAATGCACCCAATATATCACCAGGTCGGACTTTTTGTTTTTTTCCACCATCGATTAATAACGTGGTCATAGAAGGTTTCTGCGGAGAGGTTTCTAGCAAACCAAAATCTGGTAGGAATTTCGATGCCAAGCTGTGGTTTAGGTATTCTTCCATTCGATTAATCTTATGACTTTCTTTCGCGCAATAGAGGGTACAAGCAATTCCGACATTCCCTGCCCGCCCCGTTCGACCAATTCGATGCACATGCACCTCTGGATCGTGCGCAATTTGATAATTAATCACGAGATCTAATGAATCAATATCTAAACCTCTAGCAGCAACATCTGTCGCGACGAGCACAGACACACTTTTATTGGCAAAACGAACCAATGTTTGATCTCTATCACGCTGCTCAAGATCACCATGTAAGGCTAAAGCGCTAAAACCAGAACGATAAAGCTCGTCAGCAATATCTTTGGTTTCTTTTTTTGTATTACAAAATACCACAACTGACTTAACATCATAATTAAGCAGCAAAAGACGCACAGCAGTTAGACGATCTTGCTCGTCACTCACTTCATATAAATGCTGTTTTATATTGTCATTGTTTTCCTCAAGCGAAGCAGCGGCCTGCACCATAACGGGGTTTTTCATAACCCGCTTGGAAATGGACTTAATCTGATTAGGGAAAGTCGCACTAAACAATAAAGTCTGTCGTTTAATTGGCGTTCTATCAATTATTGCGTCAATCGTTGATTGAAATCCCATATCAAGCATACGATCCGCTTCATCAAGCACTAAGGTCGATACATTATCCAGCTTAAGTGTTCCACGGTTTAAATGGTCTTCGACTCGCCCAGGCGTTCCAACAATAATATGAGCACCATGTTCCAAGGAACCTGCTTGAGGCCCAAATGGCAATCCACCGCATAATGTAAGTATTTTTATGTTTTGAATACATCGGGCTAGTTTACGAATTTCTTTTGTCACTTGATCCGCCAGTTCTCGTGTAGGGCATAAAATCAACGATTGCACAGCAAATGACTTTACTTCCAACTTTTCTAACAGACCCAAACCAAAAGCAGCAGTTTTACCAGACCCTGTTTTCCCCTGAGCAATAACATCCTTACCTTCCAGAATATGAGGTAAGCTTTGCATCTGCACAGGTGTCATATGCAGATAACCGAGGGAAGATAGATTCTCTAATAAAGCTGGATTTAGCTTTAGTAATGTAAACGGACTTAAACTCAAGGTGATGACCCTTTGGTATTATAATTTGGGTATATATAAAAATTTACTAGAACGGTGTGAAAGACAAAAACACTAACGATAAAACGAATTATTTAGGGAAATTCTGAATAAATGAGGTGTAAATTTGGATGCTTACCTGCATTGTTTATTGTGCAGGTAAGCAAACCGTATAACAATTTAAAAAATTAAATTGCTACGATGTTCTCTGCTTGTGGACCTTTAGCGCCCTGAGAAACTGTAAATTCAACACGTTGGCCTTCGGCTAATGTTTTGAAACCATCACCAGTAATTGCACTGAAATGAGCGAAAACATCTGGACCAGATTCTTGCTCGATAAAACCAAAACCTTTAGATTCGTTAAACCATTTTACAGTGCCAGTAGTAGTAGACATATTTGTATCCTATTCATTAAAAAAGTAGTTAAAGCTGTATAAGTCCATTTATCAATATCATGACTATTACTTATAAAAAAACAAGACGAGGATTAAAAACAAGAAATCAAAGTGGTGTAAATAAATATAAGAAGAACTTTTAAGCAATTCGGATTATATATAGTGGATATCAGTTGTCAACACTTAATTTTGGTGAAATTTTAACTGTATGCCTTTTAAAAAGTTACGCAAGACTTGATCTTTACATTCACGGTAGTGTTTATGGCCAACTTTGCGAAAAAAAGCGCTTAATTCATGCTTACTTATAGGCATATCCAGCTCATTTAAAAGTATCAGAATGTCGTCTGCCTGAAGATTTAGGGCAATTTTGAGCTTTCGAAAGATAATATTATTGGTTAGCTGCTTTTCGGGCACTGGTTGCTCACCTTCTTTTTTTCCGCGCTTATCATTAATCAAGCCATTTAAAAAGGTCGCTAATTCGATATCTTTCATATTCTGCATATCTGGATCGTCATCTTTTTTTAACCAAGCACTAACCTGATCTCGTGTTACCGTGTAATCTGCGAGCGCAAAAATGGCTATCATTTTTGAGTCACTAAAGTCGAAGGTATAACGAATACGACGTAAAACATCATTATTTTTCACAAATCCATCCTTCTTGAATTAAATATTAGGGCGCCCAGATGAATTCCATTCGAATTCCACCGGGCTCATAGATCATACAGTGTTTAGCGGGTCCATCGCGCAATAATTCGGGGGCAAACTCTATGACTACGCCAGGATAATCCTTTACTTTATTAAATAGATTATTTAAAGAATCTTCAGTTGGTACTTTTAAGGCGAAATGATGTAGGCCAACATTCTGTCGAAAATCAAAGGCATTCGCATCAGCATTAGTTTGCCATAAAGTAATCATTAAATGACCATTTGTTACAAAGTTAGCGGGATACGCCGAATCTTTTCTCGCAATACTCCAATCCAAACAATTTGTAAAAAAGTCGGTTGTCGTATTTAAATCGCTAACGGCTAGTCCCAAGTGATGAATATTGAGCGTTTCCATTAATCTTCTCTTTTCCGACGAATCGTCACCTGCTCACCACCAATCCCCCAATTATCTGTACTTACTTCATCAATAACGACAATTGTGGTTTGTGGGTTTTTATTTAATACATTTTGCAACAGATCTGTAACACCTGAAATAATGTCTGCTTTCTGTGTTGATGTAACATTTTCATCGGTAATTTTGATATTGACATATGGCATAATGCTTCTCTTACCTGTTCGTGATAAAAATCCTTGCGATGCTTTTGCGCTAGCTCAATTACTGCTTTAGCCAGTTAATCGCAAGAGAAAACATGATACACCCTTCGAAGAATTACGCCGCTTATTTTACGCGATATGTACGATAAATATCGCCATATATAGCTATCTGAACTTTCACAATCCTTAACAACAACACTACCCTTTTGGACGATTTTTGACCTATACTTGAGTTTAGAAGTTGGTTATAACACATTGATTTAAATGAAATTTATTTCATATTAAATTCATATTTCTCTTGTGTTAATTTTAAATACCATATAAATTACAAGCTTTAAGGAAAAACAATATTTTTCGTTATTTAGGATTCATGAGGAGAGAAAGATGTTTAAAAAAATAATTCCAATTACTGTATTAGCTGCGTTACCCGCTGCTGCTTTTGCAGGTAGTGCAACTGTTTCTGGCTTTGCAGATATAACTTATACCAATGATAATGATACGAGTGTGTTTCTCGCAAACGCAGAAGTTGATGTATCAAATAAACTGAGTGATCAAGTGAGTGTTCGATTAGACACTGACCTTTCACTTGCGGGAAACGGCGGCGCTAATGCCGGCCTAAGTGGTCCTGCAGATTCGGCCGTCATTGAGCAAGCCTATTTTGCTTATACGCCAATCAAAGAAGTCACCGTATTAGGTGGTGTCTTTAATAATCCCATTGGCTGGGATAAAGAAGATGCACCCGACATGTACCAAATAAGCAAAGGGCAAATTTGGAACATTCTAGATGATCAAACAGCACTTTATGGAAATAATATTGCTGGTGTAGCTGTTGCGGGTGGTGTTGGGCCAGCAACCATTACCGTCGCGGCGCTCAATGAAATTGGCCATAATGATTTAGAAAAAAACTCCTATGCTGCAGTTGTTAATGTAACCGCCGCAAAAGGATTAGATGTAGAACTTGGATACGTTACCCAAGAAGCTGGTGCTGAAAATGTGTTAGATATCAATGCGACATATGCCATCATGGGTGCAACTGTCGGTTTAGAATACCTCATGGCAGATAAAGTAGTGGATTCAGCCATGGGTATCACACTTAACTACCAGATTAACAAAATGTTTGGTGCCACGGTTATGTATGACACAGTTTCATATGAAGCGTCAGGTAAAGATGATTCCGCTTCTTATGCGATTGCTGTATCTGCGAATCTCGCGTCAAACCTGGTTGTTGCTGCAGAATATTATAGCACTGATATATCTGGTGATGATGATCCAAAAGTAGGTTTGGAGTTTATTGCAAGCTTCTAAGCACGGTAAGCAATAGCTCTCCTCTAGGCGAGAAGCCGTGTGAAGTTCCTATCACGGCTTTTTTCCTTTACACAAAATGAATGATTATTTTTGATTGAGTTCTGCGAGTAATACTGCTCGAATACTGTCAAAAACTGCCGTTTTAGAAAGGCTTGCAACCATTTTAACAACATTCTCATCTTCGTTTGATTGACTCATTTTTACTGCCATATTTCTTAATTCAATCGTTCTTGCATTTGATGACAATGTAGATAAAGACATAAACCATGACTGCATCTTTTCATCATCCAATAACATTTGAATAAACTGAACAAACTCATCCTGCAAGTTTGACATACTGTTGTAATCCTTCAAGTAATTCGTTTGGCCACACTTAACAAGTGAATTTTAGTACACCATAAACATCAGTGTTTGAGAGTACTATAAAATACCATTACAAGAAAGGTGCGAGAAACATGAGAAAAAATAATGTGAGTGGTAAAAATAGAGTAACCATCAAGATAAATATCACAAATGCATAACTAAAAAAGCATTCGAAGAGATCCACCCAAGACGTTGCTCCAACAAAAGTGAATAAATCCTGCTCAAAAATATTAAATAAAACTTTTATGATCTCCATAATCCCTCCTAATTGAGACATTAAACTGAGTTCATCATTAAACTTAGACTAGGTATCCAGAAAAGTGTTCATTTTCCTGCAACCTTTTTATATATATTTCGACTGTCTAAATTACAGCATTTAACGTGCCTTGTTATATCAAGCATAACCTCTTCGTATTTAACAAAATGAGGCAAGTTTTCAAATTGTTGCTTGTCACTGGTGCAACTTGCAAAAACCTCAAATGAGGTCTAAATTTGAAGGCATAACAAGAACTTTTTCATTAAATGCATGCTAAGTATATTCATTGATGATTAAGGTCATATCAATACTGTGGTTATTGTATTGAATATAATAATAATAGTTTAAGTAGTACCGTGTGGGCGGGATAAATAAGATTTGTATTTGTTAGAATGCTTTAGTGTGCGTTAAATTTATGACTGCACAACTAACCATCAATAATGTTTACTGTTTCACTTAAAACACCCCTCTAATAATAAAACAACATTCCACACGTCAAAGATAATAAATGATGATCTGCGAGTTATTCGCAATCAAATTATTAACGTGGGAATTAAGGGGTAAACACATGAATTGCGTACGCGTTCAATATCTGTTGGCTAACAACAGAAGAATTATAAAATCCTTTGCTGTTTGTATCATTTCGAGTTTATTAGTACTTACAGCATGTTCTGAAAATATCTCGACGGATTCTGATCCTGAGCACTCTGTTGCATTTGATAATACTACCAATATTAGTGCAAATGCGATTGTTGAAAATGAGCCAAACGGCAGCATCGTAAGCCCACCGGCAGATATAACGGTAAATCTTGGTGAACAAGTGTATTTTGCAGGAAGTGGTTTTGATCCAACTGCGAATTATCCATTAAGCTATCACTGGAACTTTGGCGGCATCCAACCCAATGGTCTCACACAAAATCCGGGGTATGTAACAATGAACACCCTTGGAACACATCGCGTTTTTCTGACCACAACTAACGCACTGGGTATATCAGACTCCACACCTGAAGTTCGTATAATACAGGTTATTGATCCTAACTCTCCAAGTGCTCCCAACTTACCCGGAGATTTAACACCGATTGCTAGCATTGACTCTCCCATAGGCGACTTGAATATTAATGTGGGTGACACAGTTAATTTTCTTGGTTCGGGTAGCTCTTCAACCAGCAATACTCTTCTGAGTTATTTTTGGAATTTTGCCGGCGCAATACCAAACACAACCATTCAAAACCCTGGTAGCGTGACTTTTTCGCAAGCGGGTATTTATCCTATCAGTTTAAGTGTCACCGATAGTAGTGGCGTGAAAAGCACTAACATCGCACAGGTAACAATTACTGTCGGTGCTGTTGGCATTACTAATAATGCACCTGTCGCAATGATACTTTCACCACCAGGTGATCTATCCATTAACGCAGGTGATAGTATTTATTTTACTGGATCAGCTAACGATGTAGACTCTAATACACCCTTAAGCTACAACTGGGATTTTGCCGGCGCTGTACCGAATAGATTTGAATCAACTCCAGGGAAAGTGATGTTTCCAGCACCAGGAATATACCTGGTAAAACTCACAGTAACAGACGCTCTCGGGCTTTCGGACCCTAATCCACCCGTACGTATTATTACTGTCGCAGACGTCAGTGTTCAAAATGATATGCCTTTGCAAGATGTCATTATTTCTCCCGCTACAGATATTACCATTAATTTAGGCGATACCATTAACTTTCAAGGGGAAGGTAGCAACGGTAACATCGTAGAACCACTGCGTTACCTTTGGCATTTTGAAGGAATCGGAATGCCTCCATCAACTGTTCAAAATCCAGGAGATATCACATTCACACAAGTTGGAAAATTTGAAGCAGAATTGGTAATTGCTGATGCAAATGGGAGTGTTATTTCTCATGAAGCAGAACGCAATATAACAGTTGTCGATCCAAATGCACTATTAGTCCACATTCATGAACCTGCGACCCATCAAACAATCAATGTAGGTGATAGCATTAGTTTCATCCCTATGATAATCAACGACCCTTTAGGTAGCACTACCTATAATTACCAATGGCAATTTGACGGAGCCGCTGCAGATTCCATGATGGAGATTCCTGATCCTGTCATTTTTACGACGACTGGAACCTATAAAATAAAATTAACGATTCGAGATCCTTTAACAAACCGCATGGCAAAAGCGGAAACACGCATAATTACAGTTATCGATCCAGATGCGTTGCAAGCAAGAATCATTACACCACAAAATAACCAAACCATTAATATTGGCGATACATTAGATTTTGCCGGTGAAGGGATTGATCCACTAGGAACTGCAGTTTTAGAATATATGTGGAAATTTGATGGTGTCGTACCGGATATGGCTGTTCAAAATCCCGGAACGATTACATTTGGGACTACTGGAAAATATAGAATTCAGTTTCAAGTTTTTGATCCACTAACACTTCGTCGTGAAAGATCAAATAATATTATGGTTACCGTCAAAGATCCCAATGCATTGATGGCAGAGATCACATCTCCCATCTCTGACATGTTAATTTACTTAGGGGAAAGCATAAATTATATGGGGATGGGTAATGATCCCCTTAATACTGACACTCTATTTATGTATCATTGGGATTTTGGTCGTGGCATCACTTCAACTGAGCAAAATCCAGGCGAACTAACCTATGATATGCCTGGGGACTATGAAGTCGAGTTTCGCGTTAATGATCCACTAACAAATAGACGATCGCATAAAGTTGAAAGAGAAATACACGTAATGCCGATTGCTGCACCCAGCTCTGTTGTCTCTACCGTTAAGGGCACGATTACAGCTCCCCTATCGGATATGACAATTCTGGCTGGTGATGTTGTTGTTTTTGAATCGAGTGGATTTGACCCAACGGGAGGTGCACTCATGTTTCATTGGAATTTTGACGGTGCAGCACTTAATACTACTGCACAAAACCCAGGAGCTGTAATGTTTAATATGCCTGGTGTTTATACCATATCATTAACGGTGACAAATACGCTTGGAGAAGTTGATCCAAGCCCACCTTCAGTCTCTATTACGGTTATGTAAATAAAAAACGCCGCAGATTATTTTCTGTGGCGTTTTTTATAACAAGTATGTTAGATTCTACTGTTGTAAATGCTCAAATTACCTATTGTTTTCTATTTTTTAACCATAGAGAAAGCTTTTCAGCAGGCATTGGTTTCGCAATGTAATAACCTTGAACAACATCACAACCTAACTTTTCCAATAAATCCCATTGCTCCTGGGTATCAACCCCTTTTGCCACTGTATTTAGTTTATAAATTTTAGCTAACGCTATACTCGATTCAACAATTGCCTGGCAGGCTTCATCTTGTGGTGCAGCACTAACATAAGCTCGCTTAATTTTAAGTTCTTTGAACGGAATATCCTTTAAGTTTTCAAAATTTGACGTGCCTGCGCCGAAATCATCGATAGAAAAATGATAACCCGCCATCCCCAGTCCTCTTAGTAACTCCACCTTTGACAACACTTTTTCAGACAGTCTATTTTCTTTCAACTCCAGCATCACTTTTTCGGGTGACATACCACTTTTCACCGCAACACTAATAAGCCATTCCTGTAAATCAGTACGTTTTATAGAGTCAACGGATAAATTCAATGATAGATTAAGGTCATAACCCATACTATGCCACTTCACACCTTGAGTCATAGCTTGCTCAAATACTTCCTGAGTAAGATCATCAATCAAATTATTCTCTTCGGCGAGATAAATAAACAAATCAGGTGGTAACAACCCTCGTTTTGGACGTAACCAGCGAACAACTGCCTCTACACCAACTACTTTTCGTGTTTTCATCTCTATCTGAGGCTGATAATACATAACCAACTGTTGCGAATGTATCGCATTATGCATTTCATTTAAGGTAACATCTTCAACTAACATTTTGTCAGTTTTTGAAAAATGCTGTTTGTTTTTCTCAAGTAAATTGTAAAGCGTTTGTGGGGATAGCGGTTTATTTAACGCACCAAGCACATTAATATTTCTTGATTTTTTCACCATTCCCGCTGCTTCTATCAAACGACTTTCCTCGCTACTTATCAAGATTAAACCGCCTGGAAAATGCATATCATCTAAATGCGCAAAAAACTCTATGCCATTCATCCCAGGCATATTCAAATCACAAATAACTATATCTATCTTTCGATTATTATGTAGTATCTGAAGCGCCTTTTCACCGCCATTAGCTGAACTAATACCTTTAACTCCCATACGTGCTAATACCGCGCGCATTTGTTCAATAATAAATACATCATCGTCAACAACTAAAACCTCTAGCGATTGGATATTCCTTGGTTTTTTGTTATCAGAATTTTTAACAATTACATCCCCTGAAAATTCATCAACAAAATCCTCCAGCTCAATCACTTCTTGACTTAAATCTTGATAAAGCTGACTAATTGATTTAGGGTTTTTTCCTGAAACTTCTTGTTCAATGAGCTCAGATGTGTGGGCAAAATTCTTCGCACCAATAGATTTTGCTGCAGACTTTAGTTTATGGGCGGTAAATTGAATATCATCAAATGACGTGGTATTAATCGCTTTTTCAAGCCTTTGCATAGTATCGTGAACTGAAGCTAAAAATACTTTCATTAAGTGTGAATGCATTTTTCTATCAGGTCCGGTTGAAAACTCCAGTACCGAACAATCAATGACATCTACTGTCGCCAGAACTGTTGAATCTTTTATAGAGGAAGAAGTATCATCAGAGACAACATTATTAAGTTTTTCTTTTTCTATATCGCTGCTGCGTCTACCTGTAACACCTGTATAATAATCTCCACCATTGGGTTTACGCTTTTCAACCACAAATTCTGGCTGAGTCAGTGTCACAGATTCATTTGAAATTTCCAATAATCGATTCGAAGCATTTTCAATTTCACGAACAATTTCTTTATGTTTTTTTTCTAGGTCAGAAATACTCAACATCTTAGTGAAACCAAGAATCGTGTTTAGTGGCACACGTAGGTCATGAATAAAACTTTTTATAAATTGATGCTTTTCTATTTGTAGATTTTTATGTAACTCTTTTTCACGTTCAACCAATCTATTTTCTAGTTCATTAATTGAATCTGACGTTGTTTTGAGTTTTTTCTCTAAGATATACCGCTCTAAGGCAATGCTTGCCAATTCAACCGCTTGAGCAAAGAACCGTTGATTTGTAACGTCAATCAACTGCACTTTTCGATAATAAACGCTAAAAATTCCACATATCTCGCCAAATGAACTTAAAACTGGCTCTATGATACAAGAATGCAACCCAGAGCGACTGACAATTTCTCGATAATTTTGCCAACTTGGATCCTCATTAATATCACTGATATACACAGATTTTTTTGAAAATGCGACTCTGCCATAACTGCAACTGTCCATGCCAATCTTTTGGCCTTCGAAAACTTGGCCAAAAAACGCTGGTAATTTGGGACTAAAACTTTGCCCTACCAAATCTCCGTTGATTAATGTAATCGTACAAAGCATCTCGGGATCGAGTTTTTCCATATTTGTTGCGATTTGTAGCAAAACCTCACCAATTGGTGTCGCTGATGCGAGTTGAGTGATTACTTTGTCACAAGCCCTGAATTTTTCATCAAACGGTAAATTTGGGGGATTTTTATCAGTTGTCATGTTTAGCCTTACTATTATGCTAAGTACTTGGCTAGTTAGCGGTTTATCAGCATATAAATTAATAGCTATCTGTTGTAACTTGTGTGTTTTTCAGTCTTTTCGTATTAATATCTACACGATAATTATTAGAATTGCTCCAAGGCAAATTGTATTAGCAACCCCCTTCGACGGGACTCTGTAAATAATATAACAGCAAAGAAATTGCAACATGATCAACATATAAGCAACATACTAGAAAGATCGGTAATAATTTAATCAGTCTCCTTTGGTAGCACTAATATAAAAAACTCAATTAAAAATAAAAAAGTCTCATAATTCTCAAAATTAGTATTATATACCAATAAACACCAATCATTACACTTGCACTATATATATGAGTAAAAAAATGAGCATCGATCACTCCATTTTATCTTTATTAAACGTTGCTTTTAATTGTATGAAAGTCAATAATCATTATTTGCTGCACTTGGATAGATTAAATAATAATTTTATTCACAGGTTTGGCTTATAACAATAAATTGTCTTGCTTTAAATAATACTATTAAAATAATTAAAAATATTTGTAATAATGATTGTTAAACCCAATGTTCTCAATATTAATTCATTAAAAAAATTAAATTGTAGTTTAGGCCCAAGTGGAATACTCACAATTTTATTTTTATATCTCTGTATTTTTTTAGCTGCTTGTGATCCCGGTGGTGAATTACCCTTATTGGATCAACCTAACGTTACGGTTGTAGCAAATGACCAATCGGTGCAACTCAATTGGACCGAAATCGAAGGCGCCGAATACTATCTTATTTATCAATCCGATTCAGAAACTATTAATCAAAATAAAGCCATAATTTTTCAAAGTACTGACGCCAATTTAGTCATTGATAATCTTGATAATAATAAAACCTATTATTTTGCCGTCACCAGCATTGGTAAAACAGGTGAGAGCCTGCTAAAAAGTAGTATTTCTTCAACACCCAAACCGACTCCACCAAAACCACCCCCGCCACCAACACCAATAGCACCGAGAAATATAACGATTACTCCAGGAAGTGAAGCCGTAACTATCAGTTGGGATAAATCACCAGAAGCAGAAAAATATAATTTATATATCGCTCGCAGTCCTGGAATTACAAAAGATAATATTGACTCGCTTAGCGGGTGGATGATTCAAAGAAATATTAGCAGTCCATTTACACAAACTGGATTGATTAATGGTTCGTCTCATTATCTGGTATTAACCGCAGAAAACGAGAGTGGTGAGAGTCAATTTTCTGAAGAGTTGGAAACGGTCCCCACGATAAGTCTAAAATTATCCATGGGCCAAAATCATACCTGCAGTATTCTTTCAGACCACAGTTTGTGGTGTTGGGGGTACAACAACATGGGGCAACTTGGTGATAAGACATTTGAATCAAAATCTACCCCAGTTAACATAAGTCCAGAAATAAAATGGATTGATGTTTTCGCAGGCCCCCTACATACCTGTGCTATTACCACCGAAAACAAACTTTGGTGTTGGGGAAGTAATACTTACCAAAGGCTTGGAGGTGATTTTCCTAATCAAGTTAATTTTCCGGTTGAAATAAATGACTTTAATGCAAAGTGGCTTGATATATCAGTTGGGTTGGATATAACCTGTGGCATTACAGACGATGAAAAAAATAAACTATTATGCTGGGGAAAACAAGATTATCTCCCAACCATAACCCCAACTTCTATTTTGGTAACAGATAAAGATAAATGGAAGGCTGTATTTGTTAATGGACTACACAACTGTGCACTACGTGAAGATTTAACGCTTTGGTGCTGGGGCAATAATTTAGTTGGACAATTAGGTAATAATCAATATAGCAGTGATATAACACCCTATCGAAATTCATTAAGCAAGGTTCTGTCCACCACTGGATGGAATACCGTAGCTTTAAGCAGCTCACTTGACAGCCCAGAAAATTCTTTTAGTTGCGGAATTAAAAACGACGAAAGTTTATGGTGTTGGGGGGGAAATCATTTTGGTCAACTTGGTGCTCCCTATATAATAGATAGTGTACCAAATCCGGTACCTGCTACAGCAGATTCGTATTGGAAATCCATTGGTGTTGGATTAAAACATGCCTGTGCGGTCAAATCTGATTCTACATTGTGGTGCATGGGCAAAAGTCCTCATGGGCAGTCTGGTGCGATTGATTATTTCGCATCAGTCAATACTCTTACACAATTTAATCTAGATAATGATTGGAGCAATGTTGTTGCAAACGATGAAACTAGCTGCGCATCAAAAAAAGATGGCACCATTTGGTGCACGGGACGAAGTAATCATGGCCAACTTGGAGTAGACAATTATGGATTCGCGAAAGAACCTGTTGCAGTTGTAACAGAAGTTGATCATTATTCGGTGAGCGCTCATCATGTGTGTTTAAACAAAGACTTTGGGGATGTCTTTTGTTGGGGGAAAAATAATAACGGTCAAATTGGCGACGGCTCATTATTTGATAGATCACAGCCTAGTGATATTATGTACAATACTGAGGGCACAGTTACGACTTCGAAAAATAACAACTGCACCATTGCTCAAGACAGAGACATAGTATGCTGGGGTTTTTTTAAATATAGAAATGGTAAGAAAGAACTGAAACCCAGAGATTTTTATTATGTTCGTGACTGGAATAATAGCTCAGATACTGCAGACTGGCGGAATGTATCAATCGGCGATATTAATCATTGTGCTATAAAAACTAATAACACACTTTGGTGTCTTGAGAATTTTTTAACTATCGAAAATTATATTGCCATCAATAAAATAGACGTATTAGAAGGAAAATCTCTTACGCAAGTTGGTTCAAGTTCAAGCTGGAAAGATGTCATTCTAAACGCTAACCAAGCTTGCGCAATTGATCAAAATAAGACACTTTGGTGTTGGGGAATCAATGAGTATGGGGAACTAGGAACTAATAATACTCAAAACTATCACTTACCTGAAAAAATTGAAATAGATCACTCTTGGAATTCATTCTCACTTGGTAAAACGCACACATGCGGAATCGATGACGTCGATGAACTCTGGTGTTGGGGAAATAATGAATTTGGGCAGCTTGGAGATAATTCATTTGAGAATAAACATTATCCAAGAAAAATTAAATCAAACATCGGTTGGAAGAACATTCAATTAAGTGATACACGCAGCTGCGGCGTTAAGCTAGATAATACCTTATGGTGCTGGGGTCTTTCTTTACCTACTTCCAATTCATTGGAAACTGAATTACTGGACAATTTAAATATACCTCAACAGATTGTTCCCCAAATTGAGTGGGAAGATGTCGGTATTGGACATCGATTTATCTGTGCAACCAGCACAAGTCGTGTCCTTTATTGTTGGGGAGATAATACCAACGGTGAATTAGGTAATGGAAAGGCATGGAGTAAGGATTGGAACAAAGTTAATTTCCCTGCTTCAAAGGTAATTTTAAAGTGAAGCATTCCACACCTTGGGAAGTCAATGCCTCATTAAAAATCGTTCTTTTTGCAATTAGTTTTATATTGTGTTTTTCAACCACAAGTTTTGCCTATGAAGGATTAAGCAAAAATCCCAGCACTCGCGCAATGGGCATGGCAGGTGTTTTTTCAGCGCAATCAGATGACAGCAGTGCCATTTGGTATAACCCTGGCGCCATCGCTTCATATGAATATATTTCTTCAGACATTACAGTGGAATTAGGTCAACGACCCGTTTCTGGAGAAAATATAAATTCATTAGACAACAATATATATGAAAACTCAGACTCAGAAACAACACTAAACTTTCTAGCAGCGTATACTCGCAATATTCCTTTTATAAAAAAGAATAAATATGTCGGTATTGGGTTTTCGTATTTTTCGCCATACAATTTACAGATTAATATTGACGCACCAATTAATGTGATAAGCGAGAATCCCTATGGATACATTAATGCAAAATATCATCAGTTTTCGAGTTTAATTTCTGCTCGAGTACACGATAAGCTGTCTTTAGGGGCTACATTTGACTTTGTGTGGGTAGATATCGAATGTCTACAATTTCAACCCTGTGTTAACACCGGCCCAACCGCTATTGGAACCAAATTAGGCGCCTTATATAAAGCCTATCATAGCAAATTCTACACTTTAAATTTTAGTGCTGTTTGGCATTCTATAGCAAAGACCAAATACATTTCCAAGCCTAACTCCGGAATTGGAAGCGTACTCAACGAGTATTTACCAGATCGACCTGAACGATATGGTATAGGCACTAGCCTACAAAAGCCGACTCCTTGGATGCTAATCACAAGCAATTTGAGTTACGAAATAGTTAAATGGTCAGATTCTACAGATCAAGGTCTTACGTTAACAGACTATCATAACATTGGGTTAGGTATTGAGTTCATGTCAAATGTCAGAAATGGAAATTCAATTAGCCTTCGTATTGGATCTAAACTATTGCAGTCCAAAGAAAGTTCATCATCAGATGTTCTTGTCAGCGCTATTGGATTTGGTTACGAAATAATGAAATCTCAAATTATCGATATTGCAGTAGAACATCGTCGTTTTAACGGTATTAATAACAATTCCAATTACATAACTCTGTCGTATGCATGGCAAAAAATAAAATGAATTTAATTACATCTAATTATGTGCCAAATATTAAACGCGCTTTAAGAACAATTATTTACTTAATATCAAGCGTATTTTCTATTACCTGTTTTGCATTTAGTTCTGAGAATTCAGCGCTTAAGTATTATAAGTTAGGTGAATCCGCATATTCAGAAGGTCATTTTGAAACTGCAATAGAATATTATAACAAAGCCATTTCATTTCATGATAAAGATGGTGACTTAATTACCGACCAAAAAATCATTACAAACTTCATTTCACAAGGTAGAACTTCGAAGAAAACTGAACTAATCCGAGAAGAAAAAAAACCTTATTATCCCAATCAACGCATAAAAATCCTTCGAGAAATACTCGTTGAACAATACCGAGAAGCTCATCCACCAAAAATTCTGCTTAAATGGATTTCCATGGAAGACCCTTCTGGAAATAATATATTAGATGGAGGGGAAACGAGTACCATTGCAGTAGAAATTAGTAATACTGGCGAGTCAGCTGCGCTAAACGTACAACTTGCAATGTCAATGAATAATAGCGCAGGTTTAGATTTTAATAGGGTTACTAAAGTTGGAAAAATCAACCCCGACCAAACTATTTTAAAAAAATTACATATTGATGTGTTTAGGAATGTTCCAGAAATAACTCGCCAACTGAATATTCTTGCTCTCGAAAAAGGTGGCTTCAATAGCAACACACTTGAGGTGCACGTTCAATCAAAACCACATGAACCAGAAAAAATCATTATTACAAATTTAGTCGTCGAAGACTTAAGTGGAGATTCACTCATTGAACCGACAGAAATGATTATCATCAAAGCCATTTTATCCAATATCGGGAAAGGTGTATCGAATCCACTTAGTGCGAAACTAGAGCTAGGTAATAATGTCTATGTACCACCAGATGAAGAAAAGGAAATTCAATTAGGTAAAATTTTTCCTGGTGAAAACATTGACGTTAAATTTTCATTTTTAACAAATAATAATTTCGTTAATAATCAACATATTCCTGTAAAACTTGTCATTCATGATGATAGTGAAAATAAAGTTGCAATGTCTGATCCAAGCTTAAATATCTTTGTTCCTAATAAATCTACCATTGTTAATGTGATACCCAGACAGAAAAAAATAACATTACCCCACGAACAATTGGTCGATGTAGACGTGCATATACCGGAGGGCATAACAAAAAAACCTAATGGAATAGCTGTTATCATCGGTAATCGTAACTATAAGAAAAAAGGATTACCTCGCGTAGAGTATGCTATCAACGACGCTCGAATAATGAAGAAATATTTGATAAAAACTCTCGGTTACGATGAAAACAATATTTTATATTACGAAGATGCAACAACTGCCAATTTTACGGAGCTTTTTGGTACAGCTAACGACCATAAAGGGCGATTATCGAATATGCTTAAACAAGAAGGGTCTGAATTATTCGTTTACTATTCCGGTCATGGTGCTCCTGATATAAATACACGTAATTCATTTTTTGTTCCTGTTGATGCAGATCCAAACTATGTTGCTTTTAGTGGATATTCACTTGCACAGTTTTATAAAAATATTTCAAAAACAACAACAAAAAACATCACTATCGTACTCGATACTTGTTTTTCTGGTAATTCAGATGGAGGATATCTTTTAAGTAGTATCAGCCCTGCTATGATTAACTTGAAGAAGTCATCACCTAACCTCAAAAATGCTATAATTTTTTCTAGTACCGAAATAGGTCAAGTCAGTGCCTGGTTTCATGAGAAAAAACATGGCTTATTTACTTACTATTTTTTAAAAGGATTGTCTGGGTCAGCGGATAAAGACTCAAATAATATCGTCACATCTACAGAGTTAGGAGTTTATCTTGAAAAATTCGTACCCTATCAAGCAAGGCGTTTAAATGGTTTTGAACAGAACCCAGTACTTTTACAAACTAAAAATCATTCAATCGTTAAATTGCAAAATAGTGTTGTAATATCTCCCAAAATTGCTGAATCACAATAAATATAATGACGTCGATAACTAAAAGCGGAATTACATCGAAAAATGAAACTATTATCATACAAAACGAGAATAGTCAGGAAATTCCGTTTCTGAAAAAAATAACCGTTAAACCAGAAAAAATTGTCATACAAGAACTTACAGATGAACATATAGAGCGCTTATGTAAAAAACTCTGCTATGGTAACCGCACCCATTACCAATGTACCCTCGATACTTCATGGAGTAAAACACAGGCTGGATCGGCTTTATGTGAATGGGGAAATGCCTCCTACGAGTGGATGCTAAGCGAACTTCTTCATTTGCATAAACAAAATGAGCGAAATGATCGAAAAATAACACTGATAAAAAATTACTACCGTAAAATCATCCATTCTGTCTCATTTTGGGAACGCTATAAAAATTGGCGTTTTAAACGCCGATTACGTGTTCCCGACTATATTAAAGTATTGGACCCTGATGCTCGACAAGTATTTTGGTGGCTACATGATCAAGATACAATCATTAATATGGCGCAACGCTTGAATCGAAGCACAGCTGATATACGAGTATTGGTATCCAGTATTCAACATGAATTATCCATTCGAAATCGAACTTATTTGCTAAGGCCTGATGTTGAAGTGTCTTTGGAAAATTTAGATCCAATAGAATCTGATGAGGCCCTCAAAACATTTCTTCCTGAAGATAAGATAGAACTGCTCTTAAAAATCAAGACTGCATTTCAACAACTGACGTGGCTTGAACAATATATTTTGGATTCAATGGTAGTTGATAATCTACAAGCAAATTCAATATTAACCGCACTTAAAGCACAATCTATCTCCTTAAGTGACAAACTTTCCCCTGATGAAATGAATACGCAACATGTGTATTACTTTCTACGAAAAACAATAAAAAAGTTACGAAAATTATCGGATATTCAAGATGAATACTAAAACAATCTTTACATCTCACCCAAGCTATGAAGAATTGTTCAACTATGCGAATAACAAGATAATTATAAATAAATCTTTAATCAAACATCTTGAATCTTGCACCGAATGCCAACATGAAATTGATGTAATTAACGAAATGTATTTATTGTTATCAAGTAAAACGACGAATGTACCAAATTATTTTTCAAACGATCATCTTTCAGATGCTACTATAAATGAATATGTTTATGACCGACTAAGTAAAGAAAGTCAGATATCAGTTGAAGAACATTTACAGGAATGTACAATTTGCCTTAAGGAAGTGATGTCGTTTCGTACGCTATTAGAAGAACGAAATAATCAGAAAACCTCAGAAATTATACAATTTAATCAAAAACCCTCTAACAAAAAAAGAAATCAAATTGGCAGTCTTGCAATTGCAGCTTCTATAGTATTGATCTCATTTATCTATCTAATGCCAAATATTATTAATAAAAACTCGGTAAAAGATATAAACAACACACCAGATATTTTGGCTCATCTTCCTGATTCCGAAACTCCAAGCTTACCCATTATGCCCGTGAAATCGAATGGTTCTGGTAGAGTTATGGTCGCAAATGGGCAAATAAACTGGTATGGCGAATATGTTGAAACTGAAGCAATTGGTACCGTTAATATGAAAAATATGGTTAATACCATTCAAGCAGAGATACTTGCAGAAAAAGCAGCTCGCGCTAACGCCTATGCCCAAATCTCAGAAATTCTTGGAGGTGTCCAGGTAACCCAGAACTCAACTTACCAGGATATGTTAACCCAAGTAGATTACCTTAATGTTGAAAGTCAGGCTTTCATTCGAAATGCTCTGGTCATAAAGACAGACATTAAATGGATAGATGAATCACCTAAAGTTACCATTAAAATGCGTGTTCCATTATTTGGGAATAACAGCCTGCAATCGATCATAGCACCACATTTAGCAAAAAAAGCTATGAAACAACAAATGCAATCTCAAACAGCATTTCAAAAAGAACCGTCTAATTCCTTTGCACAATACACAGGAGTGATTGTTGATACCAGGGCATCGAATTACAAACCTGCCATAGCAGTTAATTTCGAAACACCAAATTATTCTACAAATAATAACTACCAATTAAGCAGAAACTTTCCAATTAAGCATTATTCCGAGATTAAAAAAATTGATCAAAGTTCTTACGCGGGTGATAATCCTTATATTATTATGGCAAAACAGTTTTCAGACAAAGGGATAATAAAACTGGCAACAGACGACATGAATGCCGCCGGCTTTATTCTATCGCAAAATCAAGATCAAGAAACTATTCCGGTCTTGTACTGAAATTATGCAACAATTATATATACTATTTCTTTTTTCATTACTAATTAGCGCTGATCTTCTTGCGGAACAAAAAACCGTATACGCGATAGGTAAAACTGTCATTGCTAATGGTATAACGCTTAAACAAGCCAAAAACCAAGCCTTAAATCACGCTAGAAGTCTCGCTATTGAACAAGCAGCTGGCGTCAATATACATAGCTCTTTACTGATGGAAAATGCTTTGATCGTTTCGGAGTTTATTAAAACCTTTTCTTATGGCTTTTTAGTAGAAGAAGAAATCCTTAGTTGGCAAGGTGAATGGATTCAAACGAAAAAACATCAGGAACTGGGTTTACCCGTTGTGTCAGTAGAAATAAGGGCACAGGTGGAAGTACCAAAGAATACTTTCTTTCGTAACTATGCTCTCGAAGCAACCCTAAATAAACAAGTATTTCGTAATGGTGAGTTAGCAGAAATTGAAATTTTCGTTAAAGAAGATCTATTATTACTGGTTGTCAACTATACATCAGACAATAAAATCATTCCCATTTTTCCATTCAGTAAGCGCAGTCAAAATTATATTAAGAAAAATGCCCATGTAACTCTACCTGGTAAGCTAAAAAATCAATTTGAAATAGCAGTAAACAACTACCCCGGACATAAAAAAGACACTGAAGCATTTATCATTATTGGTATTAAAGCGAATGAAAACACACGTGATATACCTTTCCATTCCCTATTTCAATCTGGTGTTGAAATAAGCTATCCAGAGTTTTTTAGCAAACTTTTGGAACTACCTATTCCTTGGATAGCTGAAAAAACCATCGTTTACAATGTATTCTCGGATTAATCGATTATTTTTTACATAGTTTAAAAAATATTTAATTAAATTTTTCAAAAATATCTAAATCCGGCCTCCTGTAATAACGAAATCAACAGAATTTCGCTATTTTTTATAACGTAAATAATAATTTTGCAAATAAGTCGTCTAGGGAGAAACAATGAAATATATTACATACTTTGGGAATAATAAATTTGACATAGAACAATATATGCCTGAAAACTATACAATTGATTTAAGTCTTACTACCTATCCGTTTACCAAAATACCCGAACCTGCAAGTAATTGTTTAATTATTGTTGAATCTGGCTCATTTACAAATATTGACTTCGACTGGTTACGAACACTGAAAACTAATTCACCGTCTAACCCTATTATCATTGTCAGTGATCAACTAAATGAATTTGTCATGCAACAAGGTATTAGATGTCGAATTCGTGATTTTGTTGTTTTACCAGATGAACATGAATATCTTACAAAGTTGATAGATGAGTTATTAAATTTTCATTACGGTTCAAGAAATGGTAG
>Ga0316207_10001939_pt1 | contig 23045 bp, 22 predicted proteins | sample 6weekpyrite_MG_FD_204943 | JGI IMG/M metagenome (GOLD analysis project Ga0316207, IMG submission 204943) | Microbial mat bacterial communities from mineral coupon in-situ incubated in ocean water Damariscotta River, Maine, United States -... | ecosystem: Environmental > Aquatic > Marine >... | reverse complement strand
TTGGCATTGGGCCCTCGGCGCTGACGGAGGCCATGGGCATGCTCAACCACCATTTCGCAGCAGCCGCCTGATCGGCGCAGAGCGACAGCCTACCTCTGACTGCCGCCAATCTTTGCAACAGAGCCCGGCGGCTGGCGACAGCCTCATTTACATGCATGCGTGGTTCCTGGTCTGGGCAAGCCCGTTCCCCCGCCGGCAACCGCCGGCAGGGGAACGGGCTGGAGATCGGCTTCAGCCTCCGACCGAGCTGCCGCCCTGCTTCTTCTTGCCGGTGCGCAGATTGTTCGCTTCGGTCCGGATGTACTGGCGGACTGCCTTGAGCTGCGCGTCGGTCAGGTCGTTGTTCTTGGGCATGCCCTGCGCGGCCAACATACCGTCGCGCACGATGCCCAGGAAGGTCGCCTCATCCAGCACTGTGGGCGAGGTCCTGAGATCGGGCGCACCGCCGGCTGCGACGAGATCGATCCCATGGCAGGCCACGCAATAACGACCGGCGACGACCATGCCTTCGAAGGCCAGCTTGTCATCGGCCTTGAACTCCGGATCGTCGAACGCCTTGGCGACCCAGGCCGGTCCCTTGGCCGGGAGGGTGGCCTTCCCACCGATCTTGAAGACCATCAGGCGGCGCTTCTGGGTGCGGTAATCGAAGGTCAGCCCGCCGAGCGAGCCTTGATGGATTGCCACGCTGGTGCCCATGCCGACCATGGCCGCGACATATTGTTCGCCATTGACCATGAAGGAGATGGGCGCGGCGAGCACCGCGTTCTGCGCGTCGAAGCTCCACAGTTCCTGGCCCTTGTCGGCGGAATAGGCGCTGAGCTTCCCGTTGAGCTGACCCTGGAAGACGAGATTGCCGCCAGTGGACAGTACGCCGCCATTCCAGCCGCCGATGGTCTTCACTTCCCAGACCTTCTTCTGGGTGACGGGATCCCAGGCCAGCAGCGAGCTGGTGTTGTGCAGCGGATCGGGCACGTCGAAGCCGAGATTCACGCCCAGATCGAGCGCGCCCACGCCCACGCGCTTCCAGTTCTTCAGGTCCATGCCCTTGTCGCTGTAGATGCCGGCGACTTCGAGCTTGGGAATGTAGATCAGGTTGGTCTTGGGGCTGAACGAGGTCGGCATCCAGCTATGCGCGCCGCGATAGGCCGGCCATACGGTGACCGGGCCGCCATCGGGATAGCGCTGTTCCGGCACTTCCACCGGGCGGCCCGTCTTGAGATCGATATGGCTGGCCCAGGTCACGCGGGCGATCTTGTCGGCCGAGATCAGCTTCCCGTTGGTCCGGTCGATCACATAGAGGAAGCCGTTCTTCGGCGCCATCATCACGACCTTGCGCGGCTTGCCGTCGATCGTGAGATCGGCGAGCGGCATGTCCATCGCGGCGTTGAAGTCCCAGGTTTCGCCGGGGTTGAACTGGTAGTGCCACTTGTATTTGCCGGTCTTCGCGTCGAGCGCGACCATCGAGCAGAGGAACAGATTGTCACCGCCGCCGGGGCTGCGGATCTTCTGGTTCCACGGCGCGCCGTTGCCCGTGCCGATCAGGATCGTGTCGGTTTCCGGATCGTAGGTGAAGGCGTTCCATGCGGCGCCGCCGCCGCCCTGCTTCCACCATTCGCCCTTCCAGGTCTTGGCGGCCATTTCCTGGGTTTCGTCCTCGAACCCGTCATCCGGATTGCCCGGCACGATGAAGAAGCGCCACAGCTGCTTGCCCGTCTCGGCGTTGTAGGTGGTCACATAGCCGCGATTGTTGGACGAATCCGCGCCGCCATGGCCGATGATGATCTTGCCGTCGAAGATGCGGGGCGCGCCGGTGATGTAGCGGCCATCGCCCGGATCGACCGTAAGCTGGCTCCACAGCTCCTTGCCGGTTGCGGCCTCGATCGCGATCAGGCGGCCGTCCACCGTGCCGATATAGATCTTGCCGTCCCAGTAGGAGAGGCCGCGCGTGCCCCAGTTGGAGCGCAGCTTGTTGCCGGCCTTCTCGCCCGTATGCGGATCGTATTCCCACTTGATCTTGCCGGTTACGGCATCGATCGCCTTCACCAGGTTCATGCCGGTGGCGACGTAGATCACGCCATTGACGGCGATGGGCTGGCTGGCAGGATTGCCGGTGGTGGGGTCGAAATCGAGCGACCAGGCGAGGCCGAGATCCTTGACGTTGCTGTCATTGATCTGGGTGAGCGGGCTGAAATGCTGTTCACCGTAGGAACGGTTATAGCCCGGCCAGTCCGCGCCATCGGCGCTGTCGAGCAACGCGGCCTGACTCTCCTGCGATGCGGTCACCGCTTCCGGTTCGGATTTCCCGCCACCGCAGGCGGCAAGCAACACCAGAGCCCCCGCGGCCATTACGCCGCCCCACTTGCTCGACTTCATCATGTCCGGCTTTCTCTCCCGATACAGCGCGATCCCGCCGGATCGCGCCGTCAACTCCCGATGGGGCCATGGCTAGCCCCACTTGCGGAGCCATCCAAGCAAATTGTTGACAATTGCTACCGATCGACGACCACTATGCAGTTTCGAGATGCCGCGCAGGATCCTGCTTGGCCCCGCGCACGAGGCGTCCGGGGCGGGCCGGCGTGGATTTGCCGTCGCGCAGGATCACTTCGCCGCTCACGATCGTGGCGACATAGCCATCGGCATCCTGCATCAGGCGCCGGCCGTCTCCGGGAAGATCGTCGATCATCGAGGGCATGTTGAGCTGCAGATTGTCGAAGTCCACGACGTTGATATCCGCCTTGTAGCCTTCCTTGACCAGCCCACGATCCTTGAGGCCGACCACTTCGGCCGGATCGCGGGTCAGCGCTTTCACGGCTTGCGGCAGCGGGATCCGCTCGCCTTCGCGATCGCGCACCCAATGGGTCAGCACGAAAGTGGGATAGCTGGCGTCGCAGACCACGCCGTAATGCGCGCCGCCATCGCCCAGCGCGACGATCGTGTTGGGATCCACGATCATCTCGCGGATCGAATCCAGCGAACCTTCGGCATAGTTGGCCAGGGCGCAGTAGAACATCTGATAGCCACCCTTGCGCAGCATCAGATCGTAGAACACGTCCAGCGGATCGCGGCCTTCGCGCGCCGCCATCGCCTCGATGCTCATCGACTGGTCCGGTTCGTAGTCGGCCACATTGTCGAGCAGAAACACTTTGGACCAGTCGCGCGCCATGCGATAGATCGGGGTCTTCGCCTCCTCGATCTCCTCGGCCAGCAGCTTTTCGCGCATGGCGGGATCAGCCAGCCGCTTCACCCGCTCCGCCATGGGCAGTTGCACCAGTTCGTGCGCATAGGTGGGGCTGCAGCAGAACGGGTTCACCGTGGCGTCCAGGCTCATCACCATGCCGATCGGGCGCGGATAGACCTGGCCCTTGATCCTGCCGCCCTTCTCCTCGGCCTTGCGCATCTTGTCGACGCTGCGCCGCCAGGCTTCGGGGTCCTGGTTCATCTGCGCCAGAGTGAACGTCACCTGCTGGCCCGATTCCACCGCGAGATCGGCAAGGGTCTGTATCTCGCTATCGTAGTTGCTGCCGATGTCGCTGACGATCTGCAACACGCCTTCGCCCCGCTCCCTCATCACTTCACCCATGGCGAAGAGTTCACGGTCGCCCACATCGAAGCTGGGGATCTTGTCGCCCTGGCCCGTCGCATGGGCGCTGAGGCGCGACGTGGCGAAGCCGAGAGCGCCGGCATCCATCGCTTCGCGCGCAAGACGCTTCATTTCCTCGATATCGGCATCCGTCGGCGCTTCGCGCCGCGCGCCGCGCTCGCCCATCACATAGACGCGCAGCGGCGAATGCGGGAGATAGGCGGCAACGTCGATATCGCGCGGGCGGCGATCGACCGCATCGAGATATTCGGGGAAGGTTTCCCAATCCCAGGGCAGGCCCGCGGTCATCACCACTTCGGGCACGTCTTCCACGCCTTCCATCACGCTGACGAGCAGGTCGTGATCGTCCTTGCGGCAAGGCGCGAAGCCGACGCCGCAATTACCCATCACCACGGTGGTCACGCCGTGGATCGATGACGGGATCATGCGTTCCGACCACACGGCCTGGCCATCATAATGGGTATGCACATCGATGAAGCCGGGCGTGACGAGCTTGCCCTTGGCGTCGATCTCCTGATCGGCGCTGCCGGAGACCTGCCCGACCCTGGCGATCTTGCCGCCCTTCACCGCGACGTCAGCCACATAAGGCTCGCCACCGCTGCCATCGACGATCGTTCCGCCGCGGATGATAAGATCGAAATCGCTCATAGCACGTCTCTTCCCAGGCTTGTTATCGCGCGCCGAACCCGGCGCTCTGCGTCGCGATTATAGCGCAACTCCATACTGAAAGCGAAAATTGTCCCAATCGGGAGTCATGGTCAACTCGCGATAGACCGTCATGTTGAACGGATATTGGGTCACGTTGCGCCCGCTCGCCGCGTGGTAGTAATTGTCGCGCGACTTCCAGGCGCCGACCTGATCGATCGCGGCCTGCAATTCCTCGTTATAGCGGTCCTCCACCTCGGGCTTCACTTCGATCCACGAGATGTCGTTCGCATCCATCCACTGCACATGCCGCGCGATATAGGCGGCCTGGCATTCCAGCATGAACAGGATCGAGCCATTATTGGTGTTCGGTCCGTAGATCATGAACAGATTGGGGAAGTTGGCGGTGGTAATGCCGAGATAGGCGGTAGCGCCTTCCTTCCACGCTTCACCGAGATCGTGCCCGCCCCGCCCGATGATCGAGATGGCGGAAGCATAGCGATCCGTCTTGTAGCCGGTCGCGCAGATGATCACGTCATATTCGTGTTCCACGCCGTTGCCGTCGACGATGCCGTTGGAAGTGATCTTCGAGATCCCATCGGTCAACAAGCCCACATTGTTGCGGTTGAAGGCGGGATAGAAATCGTTCGAGAACAGCGGGCGGGTGGCGCCCCACGGCACGTCCGGCGTAAGCTTCGCGCGCGTTTCCGGATCCTGGACCGCTTCGAGATTCTGAAGGCACAGCTGGCGGAATTCCTCGCGGGTCTCTTCCGAAAGCTCCGTCCATGAACAGAAGCCGTCCATCTCGCGATAGAGCTTCAGGCGCATCTCGCGCGTTTCGAGCGGCCGCCCTTCGCGCGCGGCCTTCTCTTCCTCGGTGAAGATCGGATCGTCCTTGGGCAGCACCCAGTTGGGCGAACGCTGGAAAACGTCCACGCGATCGGCTTCCTTGGCAATTTCCGGCACCATCTGCACCGCGCTGGCCGCGCTGCCGATAATGCCGACGCGCTTGCCGTTGAGATCGAGATCGTGCGGCCAGTCGCCCGAATGGAACAGCGTGCCCTTGAAGCTGTCCATGCCTTCGATCGCCGGCCAGTTCAGATCGTTGAACATGCCCTGGGCGGCAACCACCACTTCGAAGTCCAGCACTTCGCCCGTGGCCAGTTCGATGTGCCACAATCCGCATTCATCGTTCCACCGCGCGGCGGCGACTTTCGAATTGCAGCGGATGTGCCGGCGCAGATCGTGCCGGTCGGCCACGCCGTCCATGTAGGTGAGGATTTCCGGCTGCGGCGAATAAGCGCGCGACCAGCATGGCGACGAAGAAGCCCGGACGGAATTTCGAAGCCGACGGTTCGATCGGATACGAAATTCTACAATCACGAATTCCAGGTCCAGGGCGGCGTTACCGTGCCGCTGGCTGATTGGGCGAGCCTGCGTATCGGCGGCTTGTACCAGGATTTGTCGGAGGGGCGGCTCTACAATCCGATCAAGGATCAGACCGAGCCGAGGACGCGCAACATCGCGGTGCGCCCATCCTTGCTGCTTTCTCCCGCGCCCGGCCTGGAAATCCTGCTCAAGGCCGAGGTCGATCGCCTGCGCGACTATGGCAATGCGCTCGTCTCCGTCGCGCAGCCGCTGGATGCGACCCGCGCTCCCTATCCTGTCGTCGGTGACACGGGCACGCGCTACTCCAACTATGACGTCGCGCCATATTATAGCGACGAGCTCAGCTTCATGGACGCCAACCTCTACCAGGCTGACATCAATTATGACCTGCTAGGAGGCAAGCTCACCTCGACCAGCGCCTGGCGCACGTCGCACTCCGACGTTCAGTTCGGCAGCGACGGCGTCAACCACGCCCAGACCTACATGAACCTATTGTGGCAGCACTATCGTCAATTCAGCCAGGAACTCCGGTTCAGCGGCACATATGGGCGCCTGGATATCACGGCGGGCGGCTATTATCAGCGCGACACGCTCGGGATCGATCTTATGCAGGAGTTCACGCTCGGAGGCTTCGGTCTGACGGGCGCCGCCACGACCCCCATCGGACGTGTCGAAACATATGATCAGAACAATCGCGTCTACTCGGGCTTCGTCGACGCGACGTATCGCATCACCGACCGTCTGAGCCTATCCGGGGGCGTCCGTTACGCCGACATCAACAAGACTGCCGGTCAGGCATTGTTCGGTACCGGCGTTATCCCGCACCTCGACTTCGATACCACGCGTTCTGATCTGCAGGCGGGTCGCAACGCTGCTCTGGACCCGATCTTCAACGCAGTTTTCCGGTCGGCCCAGCACAATTTCCCGTTCGGGACACTGCGCCTGTCCGAAAACCACTGGCAGCCCCAGGCAATCGTTCAATATGAAATCGCGCCTCGCAACAAGGTATATCTGAAATTCGTCCGAGGCGCCAAGTCGGGAGGCTTCGACTTCAGCTATGCCGGCGGCACACCATCGGCTGCCGCATTCCGGCCAGAATTTGCGTCGATGTTCGAAGCAGGGGCGAAGGGGCTCATCCTCGACAACAGGCTCGAATATTCGGTCGCCATCTTCAGGACCACGTTCACGGCGCTGCAACAGTCGGTCTTCCAGAATCTCGCCTTCGTCGTCTCCAACGTCGGCAAGGCCAGATCCCAGGGCGTCGAACTGGACCTGACCGCTCGCCCCGCCGATGGACTCGAGCTTGGCTTTGCAGGCTCCTATCTGGACGCGAAGTTCGTCGATTTTCCAGGTGCCGCATGTTCGAGTGCGCAAAATGCCGGACTTCAGCCGGGCTGTGTGGGCGGCTTCCAGGACCTTGCGGGAACGCCGACCCAATACGCTTCAAAATGGACGGGTACGTTTCGCGTCGACTATGCGCGACCCCTCGGGTCCGGAGACTATCAGGTCGCCGCTGGCGCCTCCATCTTTGCCAGGTCTCGCTACAACGCCGGTGCCTATAATGACCCGCGGATGGAGCAAGGCGCGTTCGCGCAGATCGACGCCCATCTCGATTTTGGCCCTACCGACAAACGCTGGCGGATGTCGCTGTTCGGACGCAACCTGGGCAACAAGCGCCCACTTGAATATGCCGTAACGCCACCCGGCCAGCCGACGGCCGTCGTTGGGACATATTCGCGCGGTCGCCAGATCGGCCTGAAGCTCAGTTTCTCGGTGCGTTGAAGAACCGTGCGGGAGGAATTAAAAACCCTTGGTTGGAACGGCGGCCTATTGGTCGCCGTTCCTTGTGTCGCCGAATGACAACCTTCCTCCTCATCCACGGCGGCTGGCATGGGGGCTGGGCGTTTCGCGCCGTCGCGATCCACCTGCAAAAGGCTGGCCACGAAGTTTACCGCCCGACCCTGGCTGGCGTTGCGGAACGCGCATGGGAAGCACGGCTCGGCATCAATATCCAGACCCATGTCGACGAGTTAAAGGCCTTGGTCGACTGGGAGGACCTCGACGACATCGTTCTCGTCGCCCATTCCTACGGTGGCTTTGTCGCCACCGCCCTGGCAGATGCTATCCCGGAGCGTTTCCGGGCCATTGTCTATCTGGACTCGTTCGTGGCGGAGGACGGCGACACGCCCTTCCGCCTCGTTCCTCGCCCCGAAAGTCTCGTCGTCGATACCGCCGGAGATGACGGGCTGACGATGAAGCTGCGGCCGGGCGACGCGATGTCACGCGATATCGACCACGGGCGGCGCGTCGCGGGTTATCAGATCGTCCACCCAGTAGGGACCATGATGCAGCGCATCCGCCTTAGCGGGCGATACAAAGAAATCCCGAAGAAGGCCTATATCCTCGCAGTCGGAGGGGACGGCAATTCGCAGGAACCCCATTTCCAGCGTTACCACCAGGCAGCGACCCAACATCCTGAGTGGGACGCATATACGCTCTCGGGCGGACATAACCTCATGCTGGATGATCCAGTCGGTGTTGCCGCCATCCTGCGACGCTATTCCGACGACAATGATGAAAGCATAGCCGATGACGTTTGAGCAGATTTCCCTCGAGCAGCGCGGTCCGGTCGCATGGATCACCCTTGAGCGGCCGAACGACCTCAACTGCCTCAGCCCGATCATGATCGACGAGCTGAACCGGTCGCTTGATCAGCTGGAATCGAGGGCGGCGGTACGCTGCCTCGTGCTGACCGGACGAGGCCGTGCCTTTTGCGCGGGCGCGGATCTCAAGTTCATCGGCGCTTTCCCTCCTGCCGACCGCGACGCAGAAACAGCTCGGTTCCTGCGACGCGCGACGGATCTCTTTTCGCGGATCGAAGCCTTCCCGAAGCCCATCCTTGCGGCCGTCAACGGTATCGCAACAGCGGGCGGAATGGAACTGCTCCTCGGCTGCGACATCGTGATCGCCGCCGAGGGCGCGCGCCTGGGAGACGGACACGCCAATTACGGCCTGTTGCCGGGCGGAGGAGCCACCGCACGGATGCCGCGACGGCTCGGATTGAACCACGCCAAGTTTCTGATGTTCACCGGCGACCTGCTCAGCGTCTCGAACCCGCTGTTTGGGCCGCTCGTGAGCATGATCGTTCCGGATAGCGAGCTCCAAGAGGCGGTGGATGGCATCGCAGGCAAACTTGCCTCGAAGAGCCCTTTGGGGCTGCATCACATGAAGCAGCTTTTGAACAACGCTGTCGAACTTGCGCTCCCGGAGGCGATCGAGGCGGAGTTGGACGTCAATTCGACCTACTCCTCATCGTTCGATCGCAATGAGGGCTTGGCCGCATTTCGGGAGCGCCGCGTACCGAAATTCAAAGGTGCCTAGTGCCGTCGCCCGACGGATCGGCGACCTGATATTGTACTGAGGAGCCATGCTTCAGCCCGTCCGTCGCGCGGAGCAGGGTCGAGATTTTGAGCTTCGGATTGCTCATCCCGGGATATCCCAAGTCTTCGAGCTCCTCGAAGGCTGCGGCGAATCCGGCCTCAAGCCGGGCGTCGAAACTGCGTTCGGCTGCCTGAATCGCACCGAGTGCTGTCAATCGGCGTCCAAACGGGGCTCTGACTCAATTTTGATGCAGTTGGGGAGCAACGATGGCTGATTCCTCGTGGAGGATCAGTATCATGAGCCACCGAATTTGCGCCGCCGCGCTTATCCCATCCGGCTTCGCGCTTGAGCAGTTCCACCGAACCGATACCGGCTTGGAGATTGTGGTCCGTCCCACAGGCAAGACGAGCATCTGCCCCGAATGTGGAAGCTCGACATCGCGGGTGCATAGCCGATATCGGCGTCGCCTGGGCGATCTACCGTTGGCCGGCCGTCCTGTCAGCGTGGTGCTGATCGCGCGACGCTTCCGGTGTAGCACGATCCCGTGCCAACGCCGGATATTCACCGAGCGCTTCGAAGATGGCGCCGTACTGCCTTGGGCGCGGCGAACCGCTCGCCTCGATCTGTTGGTGTATCATCTCGGTCTCGCGCTCGGCGGGCGCCCTGCGGCACGCTTTGCGCACCGGCTGATGACGCCGGTCAGCAACGACACGCTTCTCAGGGCCGTCCGGCGACGCGGTCGGCCCGGCTTCACGCCGCCACACGTCATCGGGATCGACGATTGGGCATGGCGACGCAACCATCGCTACGGCACGATAATTTGCGATCTCGAGCTGCGCCAGCCGATCCGGCTGCTTCCCGATCGCGAGCCCGCGACCGCGCAGGCGTGGTTCATGGACCAGCCACAGATCGCAGTCGTGGCACGCGACCGCGGCGGCGCCTATGCCCTGGCCGCGGCCAGGGCGCTGCCCGACGCGGCACAGGTCGCGGATCGGTGGCATCTCATGGAGAATGCCAGTCGCGCCTTTCTTGAGGCGATACGTGGATCGATGCGCCCGATCCGGGCGGCGATCGGCGCGACAGTGATCAACCCCGCCCTTTTGAGCGCTGCGGAACGTCTCCAGTATGAGGGCTACGTTCGGCGCGAGGAGACCGCCACTACCATTCGTAGGCGGCGAGCTTCCGGAGCATGACCGATGGCGCGACGTGGCCGGCCTTGATCGATCCTACGAGGCGCAGCACATCATCCCATTGCTCACCGATGATGTCGGTGCGGATGCGCTTGCCCAACAGCGGGGTGATGGACGGATAGGCCGTAACCGGCGCGATCGGCGCGAGCCGCCTGTCGGGGAAATCACGCAAGCGCGGGCAGAAGCGAAATCCCAGCATGGCGCACAGGGCGAAGACATGATCCGTTGCCCCACCGGTGTCGGTGTAATGCTCGGCGATTTTCAGATCGGTGCCGTGGCTAGTGAGGCCGTCGAGGACATAGGGTGCCTCATGCGTCGCGGCCGAGATCACGTTGACGTGGTAAGGCGCACGCTGATCGGAAACATGGGTGTAGAAGCTGAAGCCATGATCGACGCCATAGCGGGCGTTGATGTCGCCGCCCGATGCGCCGCGCTTCGCGCCCCTGAAGAACTGGCCATCGGAGCTGGACGTGGCGCCGTCGCCCCAGACCCGCGAAAATGGCAGGCGGTGGTGCGCGTTGATGAGGACGGCCAGCGCCGCTCGGTAGCTGTCATCGCGGATATAGGCGTCATGGGTCCACAGGAGCTGATCGCGCGTGACGCCCTGGCTCGCGGCCGCCATGCGCGACAGGCCGAGATTGGTTGCGTCGGCGAGGATCGTGGCGAGCAGCGCGTTTTCATTGGGGCACGCCTCGCCGGTGCGCAGGTTGGTGAACGCTGCGAGAAAGCCGGTTTCCTGCGCCACCTCATGCAGCAGCTCGGTGATGCGGATGCGTGGCATCATGGCATCGAGCCGGTCAGCCAGTACTTCGGCATCGGGTGTCGCGATCGTGCGTATCGGCGATATCTGGAGGCGGCCGTCGCGGAACCGCACACCTTCCAGAGCGTCGCGCTTCAGGCGCTGGGCGAATTTCTTCAGCCGCCAGTCCAGTTCGCGGCCCCGCTGTTCGAGCCATTCGCTGGCTGTGGGTGGCAGGCCAAGAGCCGATACGATCGGCTTGGCCTTCGGATCGCTGAGCAGGTAGCTGTCGAACCGGCGGTATCCCGCCGATCGCTCCACCCAGACATCCCCGGACCGCAATTTGTTGCGCAGATGCGCGATCGTTGCGATCTCCCAAAGCCTCCGGTTGATCTTGCCGTCATCGCCAACAACGATTTTCCGCCATTCCTTGCGGAAGGGCATCGGAGCGTCGGGAGGCAGATCGCGTTTGCCCGACCTGTTGAGGTCGCGCAGCATCTCGACAGCGGCGATCGTCTTCGCGCTGCCCTTTCCCGCCCTGAACTGGAGCGCTTCAAGCAGATCAGGGGCGAACTTACGCAACGTCGCATAGCGATCGGCCGCGACCGTCAACGGGTCGAGGCTCGCGGTTTCCGCGATCGTCGCTACTTCTGGTCTGGCCTTCAGGAGGGTGTTCTACCCGACCGAAGCGTCCAGGGCCTCTATCGGATCTTCGCCGGTATCGACTGCATCGGTGAGTGCGTCGATCGTCCTGCGAAAGATCAGCATCAGCCGCGCGACGTTCTTCGACGTGGTGGCATAGCTGCGCGCCTGGGCGTTCTTCGCGCGGGTGAAGATGCTGCCGATCAGCTTGTCCGCCATCTCCAGAGCGCTGTCAGTCAGCCGTTCTTCGAGGTCGAGCAGGAAAGCAACAAGCGTGGCGCGCCGGCGGGAGGGGATATATCGCTCGATCATATAGGCAGGCGAAGCGCGGCCTTCCCTGACATATTGCCGAAATCGGTCCCCATGGATGCGGCCAGCTACGTCGGGAGAAATGCCGATCTTCCGCACTTGCCACAGGCGGTCGAGAATCTGGCGGATGTGATCGGGTTTGGCCGCGACGGGAATGGTCTTGAGCAAAGCAAGCTGGCTCATGCCGTCGGCGTCGTCAAAGAGCTGGTCGAGGGCGTGGACCTGTTCGGCGCTGAGATCGGCGATCAGGGCATAGGCGGCCTGCTTACGGGCACGCGCACGTCCCGCGCTGCTGGCGCGTTCGATGGTGGAGATGGACGGCAACAGAATCCGGACCTCGCGAAGGGCGGTGGCGACGCCGGTCGCGATCGTCATCCCCTTGTCGGTCGCCCATGCCGTTTTCGCGGCCGCTTCGATCATGAAGGGAATATCGGCGCGGGTCGCCCCCCGAAGTCCCAAGCGCACCGCCAACACACGGGCATGATCCGTCATTGTCTGATCTCGCGCCGCATAGTTGGCCAGGTCGGTTACGTGCAGTCCAAGTTGCTCCGCGACGAAGGCGGCGAGATCATGGGGTATCGCTCCCCTGTCCTGTATCAACTGCGCAAGCGTGATGCCCGGGTGCCGCAAGAGCGCGAGTTGCAGCGCGACGCCCAACTGGTTCCGTTGCTCCCGTCGCGCGCCGATGATCTCGATATCCGAAGGCTCGAAGGTGTAGAGCCGTGCCAAGTGGTCGCGATCAGTCGGGATGGCGAGGATCTGGTCGCGCTCGCTCTCGGTCAGGAGTTGATGCTTGCGCTTCGTCATGCCGATTCCCGTCCACAAAAGGTCATCTGTGCCTATGGACAGCCATGAGTAAAGAGACATAGTATGTGGACGGACATGGATTGGGCAAAGCGGTCGCCCTTCATAGCGTCCAGAGAACGACCGTTGGGGAGACGCACGGCATGGGCGATATTCTGGGCTATGCCCGCGTCAGCACCGGCGATCAGGATGTTTCGGGCCAAACCATGCGACTGGAGAAGGCGGGCGCCATCAAGGTGTTTACCGACGTCATGTCGGGCAAGAGCATGGAGCGGCCCGGTCTGGCCGAACTGATCGCCTATGCGCGTAAGGGTGATACCCTAGCGGTGGTCCGCCTCGATCGGCTCGGGCGCTCGTTGGCCGAATTGCTCGCCACGGTCGAGACGCTACGCGGCCAGGGCATCGCTCTTCTGAGTCTTGAGGAAAAGATCGACACATCGTCGGCCGCCGGCGAACTCATCTTCCATGTGTTCGGGGCCATTGCCCATTTCGAGCGACGGCTGATTTCCGAGCGGACCAGGGACGGCATCGCTGCCGCACGCGCCAAGGGCAAGCAGCCTGGCCGTCAGCCGCTCGACATGTCCAAGGTGGATGCCGCGATCAAACTGGTTGAAGCCCGTATCTCGCCGACCGAAGCGGCGCGGCAACTCGGCATCGGCCGATCGACTATCTATCGCGAAATGCGCCGCCTTGGCGTGGAAAGGCCTGCCTGAATGTCCAGACCGAAATCCGCTCACGATCTTTCCGGATTGATGAAGTACTTGGGCCGTGCGCCCTGGGACGAGATGATGGACGAGATGCTCGTCGCGCATCTTGGCCCGGCCTGCGATGCGATGGATCTTGAGCCTGATGATATATTCGACATCATCGGCGATCATTGGGAGGCGCAGCTGTGGGGCTGTGCTTTCGAAGACTTGCTCACACAGGAACTCGAGCCTGAAGGCCTCAATCTCGTCGATGAGTATCTCAAGCGCCGGGGCTGGAACGAGAAAGCGCCGAACAAGGCTTACATGCGCGCACTGCGCGATACGGTGATGTCGCTCTATGAGGTTAGCGAGGTCGTCCCCGGGCAGTCGATGACCTTGCGGGATCTTCTGCGCGATATTGCGCCGGTCACGGTGCGCGAACATAGCGCAACGCAGACCCTTGTTAACTGGGACAAGATCGCCGCACGGGTCATCGAGGTGAATGGCCGCCATGGGATTTCCGGCGCCTTATTACCGTTCAGCGCGGACGGCGCCGGGCGAGTGATCGAGGCCTTTTCCCAACTTGAAGACGATGGGCCAGGTACTGACCGACTGTCCCCTCCCGAAAGGGAGGGCCTCCTAAAAGCGTCAGGTCCGATTTTCACCAATATCTGGCTGCTTGATTGTCTGGGCAAGGCCATGTCCGGCAGCGTGCCGGAAATGGTCAATGCCGATGGCGATGATCTTGTGTTCCACCGTATCGTGTTCCCCCTGGCGAAGGGCGTGATCGGCAAGAGCGTGGTTCGCAGGCTGAACGCGGCGCAATGGCTGGAACCTGCGAGCGATACGTTCTGGAACTGGCTGGCGCCAGTGACGAAGAACAGGAAACCACGAACGACCAAAGGCGGGCAGGCTTTTGTGACAACCATGGAGGACGGCACACCTGTTTTTGCCAATGTCGAACTGGTGGGTCGCAAACTGATCGTTGAGGTCAATAGCGCCGCCCGCGCGGAGCAAGCGATCACGCAGATGCGCGAATGGCTCGGTGATTGCGTGAGCACACCTATGACCGAAATTCGGACTATGGCCCAGTTCATGGCCGATGACGCCGCCCGCGCTCCGCAGGAAGAGCCGCTCGATATCCCGTCGGACGAAAGGGAGCGCATCGTTCATGAGATGCTGACACGCGAATATACCAAAACGCTTGATGAAGCGGTGCCCGCCCTCGGCAACAAGACACCGCGGGCTTTGGCCCGTACAAAGGCAGGCCGGGCGAAAGTTGCCGACTGGCTAAAATATATAGAGAATGGTGCGGCAAAATCCGGGACTGGCGAGCCAATGGCCACCTATGATTTTACGTGGATGTGGCAAGAGCTGGGGCTGATCGACTTCCGCCGTTGACCGCCCTCACATCGCCGTTCTGGTATTGTTCGGGCTTAGCGTTGTCTGGCGTACCATCCACGCGATGCCCTCCGGTCGCGCGCATCCTCGGGCAGGTCGGCGTGAAAGCGGGCGCGGCGACGACCGGTGAGAAAGCAGTTCTTCATCACGGTCCGGGTCCAGGCGGCGAGGCTTGTTCCCGCCGCGAAGCTGGCGCGCGCGGTCCAGCACCGAAGCATGGTGTCCTGCAGAAGGTCGTCGGCATCGGCGCCCCCTCCAGTCAGTCGCCGCGCATAGGCGCTGAGCGACGCCGCCTGCTCGATCAGCGCTGCTCCGAACGCATTGTCGGGCATGGCGATCGGCAAGGGAACACGGGCAGGTATATCGGACGGCATCTCATTCTCCGGGCAGGGCTCTCCTGCCCCTCAAGCGATATAGGGTGCGGGCGCCGATGTTTCCGGCCAGACCGCTTCAAGGCCCGCTTCGTCCCGTCCCGGTCGATCGGGGCTGCGCCCGTGCTATAAGGCTCCCATATCGCGATCGGAGAGAGACGATGGAGCGCCTGTTCCCGCGCGCCTTGATAGCGTGCATTCGTGAGGCTCGGCCGCCGACGCCGCAGGAGCTTGCATCGATGGCCGAGAAGATCTGGCACGAGGCTTTTCCAGAGCGTCCATTTCGACGCGAGCGCGCCATGACCATCGCCGCCGTAGCGCTCACAGGCGAACGCCAGACGTGCAAGGGACCGCCGGCATCCTGTCCCGCTGAACCATTTCCGGCTAGAATGCGGAGCGCTACGGTCGGCCGATGGTCGCCAGGGCTGTCGTCCAGGAGAGGATGCGCCGCTTGAGCCGGCAACATGCTGGCCGTAGCACCGGCCGGTTTCTTCAAGCAGCCGATGTGGCGGTGGCGGCTCAAATCTCGGTGGGCACCGGCTTGTAAGGCACTCCGATCCGGGTTTCGGCCGTGCCGCGCCGCCGCAGGGTCGCGGCAATGTGGCGGTCGGCCGCCGCGCGATCGATGAAGGCGTGCCGCTGGGCCTGGCCGTGTGAGCCGATCCGGCCCCAGCGGGTTTCCACAACGATCATGCCGAAAAGATCGAGGCTCGCGGTGATGCTGTAGCGCCGGCGGATGTTGCGCGCCGGATCGAGCGCCACCAGCTCGATCGGCTCGGGCAAGGACAGGTTCGCGCCATTCATGGCGCGGAGCCTACGAATTATGCCTCTCCAAGTCCGGCGACTTTCTTGAATCAATGGCACGCCGGTGATTCAAGAAATCGATGGTTCCTCGAAGCGTTACCGCGTCTGCGGGAGTGCGCGACGCTTCTGGCGCTGTTCGAGCCAGGTGGTGAACGCCGACTGGGTGCAAACGTCCAAGGGTTCATAGGTGCCCGGCGCAACACGCCGAAACAGCATGGGGCCGGTCCGAACGGTGCTTCGGCCGAGAGACACCTGGCAGCTATTCCCGGTCATTCCGCACCGGCCACCTATGTTCATCACCGGACTGGTGCGGATGCGAATTGGTCCCGAGACGCGGCCCTTCGTGATGCTGATAACGCGCGCGGGGCGGCTCTGCTCGATCTTATGCCCGGGCCTGAACCATGGTCGTGCTCGTCCGTCCGACCCGCACCAGAAACTGCGCGGTGCCGTCACCGGCGCCCGCCCTATCTCCAACTCACCAACAAGATCGGCTTTGGTGAACGCCGCGCGTCCCGCTGCCTCGATATTGTCGGGCAGGATGCAGGAGCACGCCATGGCGGGCGTGGACGCGCTCAACGCCGCACCGGCCAGAGCCGTGCCGATCGCTCGCGATAGCGACACCATCATCATACCGGGAGGCTACGCCCGCACGGCTGAACGGAGCATGGCCTGAGTGCGCCTATGGAATCGCTGTCGGATCGGCGATGCGCCCGAAAAACAGCACCGCGCCGCTCTTTCGGTCTCGCAGGGTGGCAAGGAAAGGACGATCGACCACCATCTCCGGCACCTGAGGCTCTATCCGCGCACTGGTCACGACGATCTTGACTGCGGTTGCCGCCGCCGCCTCGGTGCCCTCCTCATCGACGCGCAGGAAGGTCGCGTGCGCCACGTCATCGATCGCGAGGCGCGCACCGCTGGCGAGCCCCGACAGGTCCGCACGCTGCTGGTCGAAGGCGCTTGGCATGCCCGCTGCGATCAGCGCTGCCTTCACGCTCTCATCGAACCTCGCTTCGAAGCGGGGCAGAACGATCCGCATCTCGCGAGCCTGCTCCGCGGACAGGTCGAAACGATCATTGCCGCCCTGCTCGCCGGCGAAGAAATCGACACCCTTCAGCTCACGCTCCCAGCGGCGCAGGGTTGCCGCGTCACGTGGCAGGAAAATCTCCATCACGAAACGACCGTTGCGACCATAAGGCAGCGCGATCGCTTGCCCTTCCCGGGTCTCGCGGTAGTCGAACCGGCCAATCCGCTTCATCATCGTGATCGGGATGCGCGTGCCGTCGCCACGCGTGAAGGACCGCGTTTCCGTCTCCTCGAACGGCACCTGCCACTTCGCCTTGAAGTAAAGCGCGTTGGTCAGCACAGCGGCGGTGTCATCCCCGAAGCCGCTCGGAGAGACGATCTCCGAAATCCTGCCCTTCGTCTCGCGCGAAACCCAGCCATTGATCCGCTCGGCCGCTCCGGTGGGATCACCAGCATAATCGACGGTTTCCGGAGCCGCTCCGAAGCCGGCATGCGCCTCGGCGACATACTCGTCCCGGACCGGCAATCCCTTCGCCAGCCACAGCGCGTTCGCGATGCCGAGCGCGGTATCGGCATCGCCGGTGTCGTTAAGCTGGGCATTGTAGGATTTGATGAGCGCAGGGACGTTGCGGGACGAATCCCAACCAAGCACGCGGCCAATCTCCTCGCGCGTGGCGCCCCGCGCGCCAAGGTAGGCGAGCCCCAGGCCCTGCGACAAGCTGACCGGGGAGATGAACAGATTGGCGTTTGCATCGGCCTTCGCTGCCAGGTGCGGGTAGACCTTGACGGTCATTAACGCCGCGCCATAGGTCAGGTCATGCGGCAAAGCCTCGGCGTCGGGCCGGGACAGGCTTGTAGGAAGCGAGCCGGGACTCGGTGCCGGGTCGCGCGTCGCACAGCCACCAAGCGCGAGGATGGCAAGAAGCGGGTATGACAAGGCTGTTTTAGGCATGGCTCTCCCTAAAGGCTTGGCTGCTGATCGTAGAAATCGACCTGCATCCGCATGGCTCCGAGCGGTTCCACGAAATGCGGCTGTTCGGGCAAGATCAGCCCTGGCCGGTCAGGTGTAAGGACCACCTCCGAGGCCGGGTCGAGATAGGTGAGCTTCAATCTCCCTTCGATGACCCGGATCACGCCCCACACACCGGCCTTGGTGCGATGTTCGGAGCGCAGGGCAGCGGGCAATGTCGCCTCATCGAATATGGGCGTCGAGCGGTAGGGAATCACCATTATCTCTTCACTCCCACCTGGATCGTGCATCGCACCGGCTGATCCGCCTTCCTTGCCGCTTGCCGGCATCCTTCGATCTTTTCACGATTGTCGCGCAGCAACCTGTCGGCCGCGACGATCGCCTCCCAGCTCGCCGGTGACGCGCTCGCCATCAAATGCTGCCCGGCATCCCACGGTGTCGCCTCGGCAAGAGCCCGCGTCGCCATGCGTTCGGGCCATTGCCAGCTCGCCGGCGCGATCTCGCGCGCGACCATACCGGGAAGGAAGGACCAGAGGAGGATGCCGATAAGCAACCCGCTCAACCCGAACCATAGTTGACGGTCCTTCTGATCCCGCGCCGTCAGCGCCGATTGAACGACGGTGCGCAGCTCGCGCCCCTGCTGCTTCATCTCGTCGGTGGCGGTCGCGAGGGCGGCATGGTCGGCGCTGCGAAGGTCGGCCGCCGCTCGATTGATCTGCGCCGAAACCTGTGCAGGCGTCATCGCCAGCGCCGGCGACTTCACGATGGCCGTCGTAACCTGGTCCAGGCGTCCGTTGATGCCGTCCAGCCCCTGGACGACATACCCCAGCGTCTCGGAATAGTCGGGCACGTCGATGCTGGCGCGCTCGGCCGCCAGTCCCTCGATGGCGCGGCGCATCAATGCCAGCTCGCCGCGCTGCTGCTCGACCGCGGCGCGCACCTGCTCGAATGCTTCCGCCGCCGCGTCGCCGCCTTCCTCCCATTCCTCGTCCGCCATTGTCTCTCCTTATCGGCTCAACCCTCGATCGCGGCCGATTTCCAGCGAACGGGTCAATTCCTGGCTGATCGGACGATCCCGGCGCATCTCCAGCCCCAGTTCGGGCGCGCGCCGCCGCAGCACGGATTCGAGCTGCGGATCGCGATGCAGTCCTCCCGCCAAGCCATCCATCTTCTTGGCCGTGCGCTCCGCGCCGGCACGATCGCCGCTGCGCGCGAGCTCGGCCCGCTCGCGCGCCATACCTTGCCAGCGCTCCACGAAGCGGTCGGCACGCAGTTCGGGATTGGAACGGACCTGGGCTTCCTCGGCCATTGCCCGCGCCGCCCCGCCGGCTTTGCCTTCGGCCGCGTCGCGCACCAGTGCGGGGTTGCGTTCGAACGCGGAAGCCAAATCCCGAGCCGCCTGGGGGCGCAACCGATCGAGCGCGTCCCCGGCCTTCGCCAGCGCCTCTTTCTGGTGCGGGAGCACAGGCAAGCCCTTCTCGCGCATCCGGTCCATATCGGCCTGGACGCGCGCATAGCGTTCGATCGCCTTGGCCTGATTGGGCGCGGGCGATCCCCGCTCGGAGCCGGTGTTGATCGGCCCCCCTTTGCCGTCGCGCACCGGCTCGGGCGACGTCGGTTTCGGGCGGAAGCCGGCGAACATGCCCTTGGCCTTCGCCTGCACCTTGGCGACCATCTCCCGCGCGAGTTCCGGGAACCGGATCTCGCGCCGCTCGGCGAACGCACGCACCCGGTCCTGCTCGGCCGTAGCGCCCTCACGCCCATAGTCGCCGGCCATGTCCTTTGCGCGGTCACGCGACAGGACACGGGCGAGCTGACGCTGATCGGCAAAATCATCACGCCCATAGTGGAGCTGCGCCCCGTCACGGTGCCGCGACATGCCGACATAGGCCGAATGACGGTCCATCCCCGGCGTCGCCAGCACATGCGCCTGATCCACCGTCACGCCCTGCGACTTATGGATGGTCGCGGCATAGCCATGATCGACATGGGCATAGTCCTTGAGGTCGAACGCGATCCTCCGGCCATCGTCGAGCTGCACCGCCATGCTGTCGGGCGAAACGCGCTCGACCTTTCCCAGCGTGCCGTTCTTCACGCCAAGGCCGCGCTCGTTTTTCAGGAACATGATGCGGTCGCCGCTGGCGAAGTCGCGTGGCCCCCGCTCGGCCGACACGCGCACGTCCGCCCCCAGCTCGCTGGCGTCGCGCAGACGTTCGCGCGCGGCCTGGTTCAAATCGCGCACCTCAGCATTGGTGTGGGTGAGGATGATCCGCGTCTTGTCCGGATCGGCAAGCCGCTGCGCGTCCCAGCGGCCCACCAGCTCGCCCCGCGCAGCTTCGCGCGTGTCGGCCGCGTGGACCATGCCGTGCTGCTCATAGGCATGGATCGCCTCGCCGGTGCGGCCCGTCGCCAGCGCCTTCGTGGCGTCGCGCTGCCAGTCCTCATGCTGCCGGCGAACGTCGCTGATTTCGGCCGCGCCGTGGCGCTCGGCCAGCGCGCGGAACGCCGCGCCGGCCTCGATCGCCTGCAACTGCTCGGCGTCGCCGACAAGAACGACCTTAGCCCCTGCCCGCTCGGCCTCTGACAGCACGCGCTCCATCTGGCGCGTGCCGATCATGCCGGCCTCGTCGATCACCAGCACGTCACGCGGACCTAGCAGCTCGCGCCCCTGGCCCCACTGATATTCCATGCTGGCGATCGTGCGCGACTGGATGCCGGAGCCGCCTTCCAAGCCCTCGGCCGCGATCCCCGACAGGGCCGCGCCGCGCACCTGATAGCCGGCGCGCTCCCATTCGTCGCGCGCAACGCCCAACATGGTCGATTTGCCGGTGCCGGCGTAGCCGACCACAATTGAAAGATCGCCCTTGCCGGTGATATGTGCCAGCGCGGCCTGCTGTTCTGCCCCGAGTGTCAGGCCCCCACTTCCGGCGGCGGCGTCACGATTCCACGCTGCCGCCGGGAGACCATGCCCCTCCCGTCCAGCAAGCCGATCGCCGGCGCGTTCCAACCGCTGCTCGGTGTCGATCATATCGCGCGAGGTAAAGCGGTCCTCGCCGCGTCCGTCCTTGCCCAGCGCCACCAGCTCGGGGCTGGTCCGCACCGCGCTCATCACCTGGTCGAACTGGTCCTTGCCGTCGCTGTGCCGGAACGCGAACTGCGCCAGGTCGCGCCGCGTGAACGTCGCCTGTTGCCGCGTGATACCGTCGAGCGCGATTTCCGGATTGGCGATGATCTTCTCGCCATTCTCGCGCGCGATCCGCGCATGATCCTCGACCCGCTCCGCCTCAAGGCCCTGTTCGGGCATACGCGATGCCGCTGGCCCGATCTTGTGCTGCGGCTCCAGGTCGATCCCCTGTGCCTCCAAGGTGCGATGATCTATGCGGGCATCAATATCCAGCTCGGCAAGCCGCTCGTTGACATGGTTCGCCCATGCCTCGCGCCACCTCTCCAACAGCTCGGTTCGGTTCCACTCGCGGACCTTCTTCCCGAACCCTTCCCCGTCCACCTCGCGCATCGACAGCATGACATGCGCGTGGGGCTTGGGCATCCCATCCTTGCCCATGTCCCAATGGACATTGAGGTCCGCGACCATGCCGCGTTCGACAAACTGCTTTTCGACAAATTCGCGGGCGAGCGCGACGCCCTGCACCTGATTCATTTCGCGCGGAATCGAGAACTCTACCTCGCGGGCAAGCTGCGCGTCCTTCCTGACCTCCCCCGCCTCGACCTCGTTCCACAAGGTCGTGCGGTCGTTTAAACGCTCCGGCGCACCTTCGGGCAACAGGATTTCCGAATGAACGACGCCGGCCTTGTTCGAGAAATCATGGTCGCGCCCGAGCCGGTCGTCGTGCAGCCGTTCCGCCGCACGATAGGCAGCCGACGCAACGGCGCTCGATCCGTTGGCGCGACTGATGACCTTGGCCGAGAAATGGTAGATCGCCATGACAGCCGCTATACTGCCCTTCTTAGCGCACGTCGGCAACGACGTATAAGCGCGCACTCACCACTCTCTGCCGTTCGCGTGATTGACTTGGCCGCATTTCATGATGGAACCGCTGTCCTGCCAGCGCGATCGTGCTACTGTGCGGCTCCTGTTCGACGGGCGCGAGGGAGAGAGTGATGCGAAAAACGCGCGACTATGACGCCGAATTGCGGGCACTGAGCGACAAGGCCAAGTCTATCAAGGCCAAGAAGATCGAGCAACTTGGGTTACTGGTGACGGCAACCGGGGCCGATGCGCTCGATCTCGACACACTCGCCGGCGCGCTGCTCGCTGCCGTGGAATCGGCCGACGCTGGCGAAAAGGAGGCGTTGCGCTCGCGGGGCGCGGCCTTCTTTCAGGGACGCGGGCGCAAGGCTGGGCGACGCTCTGGCGGCAACGGCGAAAGCGGAAACCAGACTGGCGCAGGCGAGGCACAGGGTTGAAGCCGCCAAGCGCCGCACCGATACGAGAGGATGGGTCGTGCAGCGCCGCGAACGCACCCGCCATCTCATAGAGCTGGGCGGCCTCGTCCAGAAGGCCGGCCTCGTCGAATTGGCCGACGACGATCGCGCAACGCTCTACGGCGCGATGCTCGATCTTGCCGCCCGCGCGCGTGATGATGGCAACGCGCTCGCGCTCTGGAAGCGGCGCGGCAAACGTGCGTTCGACGCGGAAGCGGAAGGACAGGACAGCAAGGAACAGACCGCCCATGACTGACGACACCTCGCGCCTTTCCTGGCAGCTCCTGATGGTCGGCCCCGGCATCGACCACATCACCCCCGATATTCAGGACAAGCTCGCAACCCTGCTCGATCTGCTGCCCGCCACGGCGATCATCAACGTCCAGACCGACGCCGGCTATGTCACCGTCTCACGCGACTGGCCCAGCCATCGCATGGAAACCGTCGATAGCCTGGTGGACGCCATCGCCGCCGCTCAGGGCATCACCGCTATCGACCTGCCCGAAGCGCGCTGACCATGCGCGCCGGCCTCGATCATCTTCCCGCCGCCAAGCGCCGCGAGCTGGAACGGGTCGCCCGCGTCCTGTTCGATGAATTTGAGGATGCCGTCAAAACCAAGCTCTCCGACAAGCGCAAGGGCGGCCGCA
>Ga0316207_10001938_pt1 | contig 23053 bp, 26 predicted proteins | sample 6weekpyrite_MG_FD_204943 | JGI IMG/M metagenome (GOLD analysis project Ga0316207, IMG submission 204943) | Microbial mat bacterial communities from mineral coupon in-situ incubated in ocean water Damariscotta River, Maine, United States -... | ecosystem: Environmental > Aquatic > Marine >... | reverse complement strand
GCCAGACCCAGGTCATTCATGTCATCGAAATGTCGGTAGAACGAGGTGGGGGCAATGCCGGCTGCTCTGGTCACTTCTCGCAAGCTTAAGCTGGAAAAAGCCCGTTCCGGACTTAGTTGGTCCAAAGCTGCATCTAGCAAAGCTCGCCGGGTTCGTTGTTTTTGTTCTGATCGGGTCGTCATTATGAATCCTTTGCGTTGAGCTAGGTTGAACAAAATATGCGGTGAAACAGCTAAAAGCTGCATTTTTCAGGATGATTTTCGTCGATTGGCGATACAAAGTAAAAAAATATCGGGTGCGTGGCGCATATCCCTTCCAGGCACTGCTTTTGTATCGAATTTTGTTTATACTACGCGACCATTTTTATGGGTATTCCTTTATACCGAGCCTATTGCAAGGGGCTCTAAAGTCGGCCAGGGTGAAAAGATGCCAATTTATGAATATGCATGTAAATCATGTGGTTTCGAAAAAGACGTACTACAAAAGCTAAGTGATGAACCGTTGCAGATCTGTCCTGAGTGTCAGGAAGCGACATTTACCAAACGTATTTCAGCGGCTGCGTTCAGGCTGAAAGGCTCGGGCTGGTATGAGACAGATTTCAAAACCGGAAAGAAGAAAAACTTGCATGGTGACTCTGGTGGTAGTGGGAGTAACGGTGGTAAAAAAGATGGGACTCAAAAAGCAAGTGTCAATAAAACAGATTCAGCTGCTTGAATGTGGCTCTCTCGATAACAGTATCAGTAACAGCAGAAGCGGGAATAAGTTATGCGTAGCCACTATTGCGGTGCGGTCAATGAAGAACATATAGGTCAAGAAGTTGTTTTGTGCGGCTGGGTTCACCGTCGTCGGGATCACGGAGGTGTGATTTTTCTTGATATGCGAGATCGCGAAGGAATTGCTCAGGTTGTATTTGATCCGGATACTGTCGAGGCGTTTGCCAGTGCTGAACGCGTTCGCAGTGAGTATGTGCTGCAAATTAAAGGTCTGGTTCGGGCACGACCTGAAGGCACCACCAACGATGACATGGCGACCGGAAAAATCGAAATTTTGGGTAAGGAACTCGACATTCTCAATGCCGCCGAAACACCTCCATTCCCTCTGGATGATTATGTTGATGTCGGCGAAGACACTCGACTCAAGTACCGTTTTATGGATCTTCGACGTCCAGAAATGCTGAACAAGCTGATGTTCCGTTCCAGGGTGACTAACTACATTCGTAACTTCCTGGATCAGAAGGGCTTTATGGATGTTGAAACACCGATCCTGACACGCGCAACGCCCGAAGGCGCCCGTGATTATTTAGTGCCTAGTCGCACCCATCAGGGCAGTTTTTTTGCACTTCCCCAGTCGCCACAGTTGTTTAAGCAATTGCTAATGGTGTCGGGTGTCGATCGCTACTACCAAATTGCCAAATGTTTCAGAGATGAGGATTTACGCGCTGACCGGCAGCCCGAGTTTACCCAGGTCGACGTTGAGTGTTCTTTTATGGAAGAAAGTCAGCTGATGGAACTAATGGAATCTCTGATCGGCTCGATGTTTAAAGATGTGATGAATGTTGATCTGGGCGTGTTTCCTCGGATGAGCCATGCTCAAGCGATGGCGCGATACGGTAGCGATAAGCCCGACTTGCGAATTCCTTTGGAAATTGTTGATGTGGCGGAGTTAATGGCTTCGGTCGATTTTAAGGTGTTTGCAGGCCCGGCTAAAGATCCAAAGGGCCGAGTGGCGGCGCTGAAAGTCACTGATGGCGCGACACTCTCGCGTAAGCAAATTGACGAGTACACCAAGTTTGTCGGCATCTATGGCGCGAAAGGGCTCGCCTGGATCAAAGTCAATGAAATCGAAAAGGGAACAGAAGGTCTTCAGTCACCGATCGTCAAGTTCCTCGGCGAAGAAGTTGCCTTGGCGATTATGACCAAGGTCGGTGCGAAAAATGGCGATATCGTATTCTTTGGTGCTGACAAAGAAAAAGTTGTTAACGAGGCGCTGGGCGCATTACGCTGTAAAGTAGGCGAAGATCTCGACATGTTTACTTGTGAATGGGCACCGCTTTGGGTGGTCGATTTTCCAATGTTTGAGGAGCTTGACGGCGGGGCGTTGACAGCGATCCATCATCCCTTTACGTCGCCTTCCTGTACGGCAGCAGAGTTGAAGGAGAACCCGGCACAGGCGCTTTCGCGTGCTTATGATATGGTTCTGAACGGAACCGAGCTTGGTGGTGGTTCTATTCGTATTCACGATGGCGATATGCAGAGAACGGTGTTCGGTATTTTGGGTATTGATGACGAAGAGGCACAAAGTAAATTTGGCTTCTTGCTGGATGCCCTAAAATATGGATGTCCTCCGCATGGCGGCCTGGCCTTTGGCTTAGATCGATTGGTCATGCTAATGACGGGGGCCAAGTCGATCAGAGAGGTCATTGCCTTTCCGAAAACGCAAAGTGCGACCTGTGTATTGACGCAAGCGCCGGGTGAAGTCGATAACAAACAACTACGCGAGTTGAGTATCAAGGTACGAAAAGCTGAGCCTGAAAATAAAAAGTAAAAGCAGGGTACTTTCATTTTTTGCAAACGAGTTTTCTTATGGCAGGACATAGTAAATGGGCCAATATAAAACATCGCAAAGCAGCGCAGGATGCTAAACGTGGCAAGGTGTTTACCAAAATTATTCGTGAGCTGGTAGTTGCAGCTAAGGCGGGGGGACCTGCCGTAGAGGATAATCCCAGGCTTCGGGCCGCCGTCGATAAAGCGCTTGGTTCGAATATGAAGCGCGATACCATTGATAAAGCGATTCAACGCGGCGCGGGCAGCGGTGAGGGCGACAGCTATGACGAACTGACCTACGAAGGTTATGGTCCGGCCGGGGTGGCGGTTCTGGTCGAAGTGATGACCGATAACCGTAATCGAACCGTGGCAGAAGTTCGCAATGCTTTTAATAAATCCGGTGGCAATCTGGGAACGGATGGCTCAGTTGCCTATTTGTTCAGCAAGCAGGGCAGTCTGTTGTTTGCACAAGGGGTCGATGAAGAAGCCATTATGGAGGCAGCCCTGGAAGCGGGTGCTGAAGATGTTATTACCCAGGACGATGGCTCTGTTGAGATCGTGACGGCGCCGGAAGCTTTCTTGAATGTAAAAGACGCGTTGATCGACGCGGGCTTTTCTCCTGCAGAAAGTGAGGTGACGATGGTCCCCTCAACAAGCATCGAGCTGGATCTGAATAACGCTGAAAAAGTGATGCGCCTGGTTGACGTGCTTGAGGATCTGGATGATGTGCAAAATGTCTATTCCAATTCCGAAATATCAAATGAAGTGATGGCGCAGTTGTAGAGCACAGAGTTAGGTAATTCAATGGAATCAGTATTTGACGCTCATTTGCATATCATCGATCCAGCGTACCCTTTGTGGGAAAATAACGGTTATCTGCCCGAAACCTTTCTCGTGAGTCAGTATCTTCAGCGGATTAGCACATTAAATATTGTGTCGGGCGCGGTGGTATCTGGCTCATTTCAATGTTTTGATCAGGGCTATTTACTCGCTGCACTGGCGCAGTTGGGCTCGGAGTTTGTTGGTGTGACACAACTGCCTGCGAATACGCCTGATGAAGTGATTCTGGATCTTAACAGCAAAGGCGTTCGGGCTCTTCGATTCAACCTTAAACGCGGCGGCTCCGAGGCGGTCTCTGAGCTGGATTATTTTGCTCATCGCGTTTATGAGTTAGTTGGTTGGCATATCGAACTTTATACAGACTCTGAGGCCTTAAACACGTTGAGGCCGTTGTTGTGCCGTCTACCGGCAGTCAGTGTTGATCATTTAGGGCTGGATAAGAAGGGGCTGCCGTTGCTGGAATTTTTGGCTGACAAAGGTATCAAAATAAAGGCAACGGGGTTTGGTCGTTTGGATTTTGATCCGTTTGAAGCCATTAAGAAAATACATGCTATCAATTCCGAGGCTGTGATGTTCGGAACTGACTTACCATCGACCAGGGCTCCCACACCTTTTGAGGCGTCTCATTTGGACCTGCTTGTTGACTTGCTTGGCGAATCTGAGGCAAAAAAAGTCTGCTGGCTCAATGCGCGAGCATTCTACCGTTTACCTGAGCCACTTAATCAATAGAGAGCGTCATTGTTGCTGATACTTGGAATTGACCCTGGATCCAGAACGACCGGTTATGGTTTGATCCGTTTCAAGACCGGGTGTTTGGAATACGTCGCCAGCGGCTGTATTCGACTGAAGAGTGAGCAATTGTCTGAGCGGCTCAATGTGATTTTTCAGGGCGTTACCCAAATCATTCAACAATACGCCCCTGATGAATTTGCCATTGAAGAAGTATTTATGGCAAAAAATGCGGGCTCCGCACTAAAGTTGGGACAGGCGCGGGGTGCGGCCATTGTTGCGGCCACCAACAGCGAGTTGGAGGTCAGTGAGTACTCTGCGCGCAAGGTAAAACAAGCGGTGGTTGGAATGGGTAATGCGGAAAAATCTCAGGTTCAACACATGGTCAAGCAGATTTTGAAGCTGGAAGGTGATCCGCAGGAAGATGCCGCCGATGCGCTGGCCATCGCTTTGTGTCATGCACATACCAAGCAGAATTTAATTAAAATAGCGGGTGCAACACGCAGCCGCCGAGGCAGGCTCAAGTGATTGGAAAAATAAGTGGAATATTGGAAGAAAAGGCCACACAGAGGGCTTTGATTAATGTCAATGGCTTAAGTTATGAGCTCGATGTACCTCTGTCAACGGCGTTTTCTTTACCAGAGCCGGGCGAATTAGTGAAGCTGTATACTCACTTTGTAGTCAGGGAAGACGCCCAGTTGCTTTACGGCTTTCAGAGTCGGCGAGACCGGGATATGTTCAGAGTATTGATTAAAATTAACGGTGTTGGGCCAAAGCTGGGTATTACCATTCTATCCGGTCTGGATGGCCAATCACTGGCAAGCTGTGTCGAAGATGGCGATGTTTCTACGCTCGTAAAGTTACCGGGCATAGGTAAGAAAACAGCCGAACGTTTACTGATAGAATTGCGTGACAAGGTGCAGACCTTGTTGCCAGAAGGCGAGGTGAATCGATCCGATGCGGCAGCGAAACGCCTTGCTTCAACTGCATCGATGGAGGAGGAAGCAGAATCCGCTCTGATCGCATTGGGATATCGACCACAGGATGCTGCTAAATCGGTTAAGGCATCCAAGGGGGCGAATCAGTCTTTGGAGTCATTAATCAAGGCCGCTCTGAAAAATATGATGTAAAGCGCCGCCACCTGAGCATGCCTCAACCCTAACACAATGGTAATTTTCGTAGAGAGAGGGGATGAGTACACTAGCAGGAGCAAAAATATAGAACCTCGCTCCCAGGTTTTATCCCCGCTCCTGGTTATATACTGGACATCTGAATGATTGAAGCTGATCGTATTATTTCGCCTCTGGCACAAACTGATAGCGTTTCTGGGCGTGTGTTGGGTGGTGAAGATAGCCTTGATCGTGCAATACGCCCGCAAAAACTGGGCGATTACCTTGGTCAGCCAGCAGTTAAAGAACAAATGGATATCTTTATTCGGGCTGCCAGAAAAAGAAACGAGGCGCTTGATCACGTTTTGATATTTGGCCCGCCCGGCTTGGGAAAAACGACACTGGCCAATATCGTTGCCAATGAACTTGAGTCCAATATTAAGTCAACTTCCGGCCCGGTATTGGAAAAAGCCGGGGACTTGGCCGCGCTGCTAACGAATCTTGAAGAAGGCGATATCCTTTTTATTGACGAAATTCACCGGCTGAACGCTTCGATTGAAGAGATTTTATATCCGGCAATGGAAGATTATCAGCTGGATATCATGATCGGAGAAGGGCCGGCGGCCCGTTCCATCAAGTTGGAATTACCGCCTTTTACGCTGGTTGGTGCGACGACGCGTGCGGGTTTGTTAACTTCACCTTTACGAGATCGCTTCGGCATTGTTCAGCGTCTGGAATTTTATAACGATGAGGACCTTACATCGATTGTCGAACGCTCGGCAGCGTTGTCCGGTTTAAGTATTGAAGTTTCAGGCGCCAGGGAAATTGCTTGTCGTTCGCGCGGCACCCCTCGTATCGCCAATCGCTTGTTAAGGCGGGTGCGCGATTATGCCGAAATAAAAGGTGACGGCACTTTAAGTCAGACTATTGCAGACCGGGCGCTCAATATGTTGAAAGTGGATTCACGTGGTTTTGACCACATGGATCGCCGCCTGTTACTGGCGATGATGGAAAATTTTGGTGGCGGCCCGGTGGGCGTCGAAAGTATGGCGGCAGCAATTAGTGAAGAGAGAGGTACGATCGAAGACGTGCTGGAACCTTACTTGATTCAGCAAGGTTTTTTGATCAGAACACCGCGAGGACGCATGACAACCGATAAAGCCTGGTCTCATTTTGGTATCAAGGCGCCTCGCCGCGATGACTGAATCCTCGATTGGCGAACGTGTTTTTTCATTGCCGCTGAGGGTCTATATCGAAGATACCGATGCAGGTGGCATTGTGTTCTATGCCAACTACCTCAAGTACTTTGAGCGAGCTCGAACCGAATTTATGCGCTCAATAGGCTTTGAATTGCGCCGTGGCATGGCAGGCAATATTAACTATGTTGTTCACAGTCTGGAGCTAAAATACCTGCGCCCTGCAAGACTGGATGACCTGATACAGGTACATGCACAAATTGAGAAAATCGGTCGAACCTATTTAGTATTTCAACAGTGGGTGACGGACGAAAATGGGCAAAGCCTGGTAACGGCCTGGGTAAAAGTTGCCTGTGTGAATTTTGACACGGCAAAGCCAAGAGCTTTGCCTTCTGAATTAATGGCTAAGTTGGCTTAGTTTCAGACCTTACCTCTTACAACTTTGATGGAGTATCTTTGTGGAACAAGAAATATCAATTTTAGGTTTGATATTAGATGCAAGCCTGATCGTTCAACTGGTGATGCTGATATTACTAGTTGCATCGGTGGCTTCATGGTTTTTTATTTTTCAACGTGGTGCATTTTTCAAGCAAGCCAAACATGAACAGTTAGTGTTTGAAGAGCGATTTTGGTCAGGTATGGATTTAAACCAACTCTTCAAAGAAGCCAATTCTGGGCATGGCAAGGCGGGCGTCGAGTTGATTTTCAAGGCGGGGTTCAAAGAATTTAACCGGTTAAAACAGCAGCCGAAGATGGATCCTGACGCCGTTATGGAGGGAGCACAGCGCGCGATGCGAGTCGCTTTGGCGCGGGAGAGTGATCGCTTGGATTTGCATTTGCCTTATTTGGCAACGGTTGGTTCGACCAGTCCGTATGTCGGTTTATTTGGTACGGTGTGGGGGATTATGAACTCCTTTCTTGGTTTGGCGCAGGAGCAACAGGCCACTCTGGCGACGGTAGCTCCCGGCATCTCAGAGGCCCTGATCGCAACCGCGATGGGCTTGTTCGCGGCGATCCCGGCGGTGATTGCCTACAATCGTTTTTCAGCACGTGCTGACTCTTTGTACGGCGCCTATGAAACATTTTCAGACGAATTTTCAAGCATTTTGCACCGGAATGTTCACTCAGGCACTCATACCACCGGATAGCCGCTGTGCGGGCTGATAAAAGCGTCTTCTGTAGGCGATGATATTTTTTATAAGTGATACTTTGCAATGTCTCGATCTAAACGTAAACCGATGTCCGATATCAATGTGGTTCCTTACATTGATGTCATGCTGGTGCTGTTGATCATCTTTATGGTGACCGCCCCGATGTTGACGCAGGGGATTAAGGTGGATTTGCCTCAAATCGAATCCAAACCCGTGAAGCAGGAAAAAAATCAGGAACCGGTCATTGTCTCGATTGACTCAAACGGTGCCTACTATCTGGAAATGAGCGCTCAGTCTAATAAACCGATGGAGCTGCCTGCGCTGATAAAAAACGTAAAATCTGTGCTTCAGCAAAATCCGACGACAACTGTTTTAGTCAGGGGTGACAAGCATGTTGAATACGGCGCGGTCGTCGAATTGATGGCGTCTTTGCAGACAGCCGGGGCAGATGGTGTAGGTTTGATTACTGAAGATCCATGAGCAAAGCTAATCGCAAGCAGGCTGCAGAGCCTGGTAAAAATCACTGGCTAAGCCTTAATGCGACTGACAGAAAATTTCTGATCGGAAGTTTAATATTGCATGTGGTTATTTTGATATTGCTACTGGCCAGTTGGCAGAGTCGTGAGAAGGTAAAAACGGTACAGTTACCGGCCAATATACAGGCCCGGGTACTAAGTGCAGCTGAGCTAAAGGCGCTTCGTGATAAGCGAGAGCAAGCGCAGCGTAAAGTTGCCAACAAAAAAAAGAAAGAAGCGAAAATCAAGGCAAAGGCGAAGCGGAAAAAAGCGGAGGCCAAGCGAAAAAAAGAAGTGAAACGAAAACAGGAAGAAGCGCGAAAAAAAGCGCTGATCCTGAAAGAAAAGCGAAAGAAAGAGAAAGCGCGAAAGGCCAAACAAGAAAAACAGGAAAAAGCAAAAAAAAAGAAGGCGTTGGAAGCGCAAAGGCAAAAACAACAAACGCAAATAAAAGAGGCGCTTAGAAAGCAAGAGCAAGAAAAAAAGCAGTCTGAAAGAGAGCTTCAACTGCTTGAGAAAATGCGGGAAATTGAGCTGAGGGAAGCGCAGCTTCAGGAACAGTTAAAGGCGGATAGAAAAGCGCAGCAGCTGGAACGAAACCAACAATTGGCGCTTGAGAGGGAGTTGAATGAAACAGAACGTTTTATGTCTTTGATTCGCTCCCGCATTGAGTCTAGATGGCATATTCCGCCAAACAGTCGAAAGCAGACAGTGGTGTTGCGCATTAATCTATTGCCGACAGGAGAGCTGGCGAAAGTGAGTGTTCTGGAGGCGAGTGGCCTATCTGCGATGGACCAATCTGCGCTCAGTGCTGTTCGTAGCGTCAGGCTGTTTCCTGTACCGGATAACAAAGCTGTTTTTGAAAAATATTTTAGGCAGTTTTCGATGAGTTTTTCGCCTGAATGATAGCATTGCTCGCACATTGACTCGTACATTGAAAAGAGATCTATAGAGGACATGATGAAGTTAAAGTTGGTAATAGTATGGATTGGCCTGATGTTGATGCTTGTTCAGGCGCGGGCTGAGTTAATGATCGAAATCACCAAGGGTTCCGACAGTGCCTTGCCAATTGCTGTCGTCCCTTTCGCCAATAAGGGGGGGGTGCCCGTTCCCTATGATATTGCCAAAATCGTTGCCAACGATCTGCAACGAAGCGGCGATTTTGACACCTTACCAACCAGCCGGATGTTGAGTTTACCTGACCAACAGGCGCAAATTCACTATCGAGACTGGCGGTTGCTGGGCCAGAGTTATGTGCTGGTTGGCCAGATTACCTATTCTGAGCATGAGAAAAAGTATGAAGTTCGCTATGAATTGATTGATGTGTATAGTCAGAAACGTCTGCTTGGAGAGGTGATTTCTTCTGGCAAACAAGGCTTAAGAAAGCTGGGGCATCATATTAGTGATGTTGTCTATGAGCGAATATTGGGGGTCAAAGGTGCATTTTCGACCAAGATTGCCTATATCACTCTGAAACAGTTGACTCAAAACAAGCAGGAATATCGTCTGCAAATTGCCGATGCTGACGGTCAGAATGATTATACGCTGTTTAAAAGCCGCGAACCGATGTTATCGCTTGCGTGGTCCAACGATGGCCAGCATTTGGCCTATACCTCGTTCGACTCGGGCCGGCCTGCGATCTACATTTCGCACGTTAAATCTGGAAAGCAGCGAAAAGTGACGGCTTTCAAAGGGTTGAACGGGGCACCTATGTGGTCGCCTGACGACTCCTCTCTAGTGATGACCTTGTCCAAAGACGGTAATGCGGAACTCTATCGCTACAATCTGGCTTCGAATAAGGTTGATCGCTTGACTAATCATTATGGGATAGACACTGAGGCAAGCTGGTCGCCTGATGGCAAAGAACTCGTGTTTACCAGTGATCGTAGCGGTAAGCCCCAAGTTTACCGAATGAGTCTAAAGGATCGTGTGCCGCAGCGCTTGACCTTTGAAGGTCGATACAATGCCCGTCCTCGTTTTAGTCTGGATGGTCAGACCTTGTATTTCGTGCATCAGGTAAATGGCGATTTCCATATTGCATCAATGGAGATGGCCTCGGGAGAAACGAGAATTCTGACGTCAACGCCTCTGGATGAATCGCCGAGTCTGGCGCCAAACGGTCGAATGATTATTTATGCCACCCGAAGAAATAATAAAGGGGTGCTGGCGGTGGTCTCTGTTGATGGCGGTTCAAAGTACTTTTTGCCGTCTACCCATGGAGAGGTACGAGAGCCTGCCTGGTCTCCATTTCTAAACTAAATTTATAGTCAAGTACCTTGTGTTTTGCTGATCGTTCGGTAAGATCAACATGATTTTGCCGCCTTACTATTCTTAAAAAAAGAATTACTCAAAACACAATGAAGGATAAATGATGAAATTCTATTCGTTCAAACTGTCTCTCGCGTTATTGCTTTCCGTTTTCGTGCTCACCGGTTGTGAGAGTCTGAGCACGACCGAAGAAGAAACCGATGTGGTGGTGCAGGATACTGCTGAACCCACAAAAGATGCCGCTTCGGACTCGAGCACTTATGGTGCGCCTGATGAGCCTCAGATAAGTGCTGAAGCGTTAGCGGCACAAAAAGCAAAAGAAATTGCGATGAAAGAGCAGGCAGCGTTACGCGAAGTCCGTACTTTCTATTTCGATTTTGATCAAACCACTGTTAAGACGGATGCACGTGCAGCATTGGCCGCACATGCCGCATTTCTTTCCGCGAACCCTTCATCAAAAATATTGTTAGAAGGTCACTGCGATGAGCGTGGAACCAAGGAATACAATATTGCTCTGGGCGAAGGTAGAGCAAAGGCCGTAGCGCGTTTTCTGGTTGTTAACGGCGTTTCCAGTTCGCAGATCGAAACCATTAGTTATGGTGAAGAGCGGCCTGCGGATGCAGCCCATAACGAGAGTGCCTGGGCTAAGAACAGACGTGTCTACATCGAATACAAATAGGTAGAGTGCAAGAGTCAGGTGCTTAGGTCTTCTCTAAAAGAGTCTTGTTATCTTGTGGCGGGCGCCCTTTGCGTGTTGGCGTTAGGCTTGGGAGTGTCTGAGTCATTAAGCGCCAAAACGCTTGTTTTTCAGTCTCAGTCAGAGGCCTTGCCTGAACGTACTGTCAAAGCATCTGAAGCCCAGCCCTCATCAGTGCAACAAACGCTAAGTTCCGCTGCCAGCTCTGCGAACAGTGAGTTGTTTTTTATGTTGGAGCAATTGCAGCAGGAGGTCAGAAGCCTTCGTGGAATGCTCGAAGAGCAGGCCAATCAGATTCGCCATATGCAGTCGAGCGGCAAAAGTCGATACCGGGATCTTGATTCCAGAGTGTTGGATCTGAGTAAAAAAATGGCAAGTATCGGTTCTGCTTCTGATGAGCCAGTCGTTTCTCCTCTAAAACAAATCGATTCGACACGTGTGGAGGTGGAGCCGGGCATGAGTGTGCCTGTTGCTGGCGTGAAGTCACCGATGACAAGACCAGCATCGCCCCCTTCTGATGCGCAGAAGCGGGAATATCAGCAAGCTTATAGTTTAATAAAGGAGAAAAAATTTGATGAGGCGATTGATCGTTTGCATCAATTTATTGAGCGTTATCCCGAAGGTGAGTTAACAGGTAATGCGTATTACTGGCTGGGTGAGGTCTATCTGGTGCTGCCTAAATTAGAACAAGCTAAACAGGCATTTACCATTGTGGTGAGTTCTTTCGCCGACCACAGAAAAGCCGCTGACGCTATGTTTAAGTTAGGGGTGGCTTATGATCGCCTGCAGAATCCGGAGCAATCTGAAAAGTATTTGATTGAAGTGCAGTCGAAATTCCCGAATAGCACAGCTGCAAAGCTAGCAAAAAGCTATAAAATTAATCGGTAATCGATTGATATTATTTCAATTTTTTGTGCTTTATATGCAGCTGAGTTCAATGGCATTATTTTTTTTATTCCCCTTGTTATTTTTCCGAAAATCATTACTATATGCGCCTCGTTGGGTCGTTAGCTCAGTTGGTAGAGCAGTTGGCTTTTAACCAATTGGTCGCAGGTTCGAATCCTGCACGACCCACCAACTTTCTTTCTCGAATCACGGTTTTGGTTGAATTGTCGTGGTTTCGCTTTCCAGCGGGTCGTTAGCTCAGTTGGTAGAGCAGTTGGCTTTTAACCAATTGGTCGCAGGTTCGAATCCTGCACGACCCACCATTTTTTGCATAAAATAAGTGTCATTGCCTGAATAGGTCTATCCTCTGACAAACCGAGCCGTGTATGTTGTGTGTTGGCCTGATCTGGTATGAGTTACAATACCCATAACTGACGACCGGACATAACGCAGCATGAGTACCATTGAAGATCGAGTTTTAGTGCAGGAATATTTGGCGCACGAGTGCATTCCAAAAGCCATTGACCGGCAACAACAGCTGGCATACAAGGCGAAGATTAAAGAACTGCTCGTTCAGGAAAACGCTGTTCTGGTCGCACATTATTATACCGATCAAATCATTCAGGAACTGGCCGAAGAATCGGGAGGCTGTATTTCTGACTCCCTCGAAATGGCGCGTTTTGGGCGGGAGCACTCGGCAGGCACGCTAATGGTTGCGGGTGTTCGTTTTATGGGCGAGACCGCAAAAATACTCAGCCCGGAGAAGCGTGTTCTAATGCCAGATCTTGGTGCGACCTGCTCATTGGATGTGGGCTGCCCGATCAAAGAGTTTTCTGCATTTTGTGATCAGTATCCTGAGCATACTGTCGTTGTCTATGCGAATACTTCTGCCGCCGTCAAGGCGCGTGCTGACTGGGTGGTGACGTCCAGTATTGCGCTTGAAATCGTTGAGCATCTGGATCGCAAAGGTGAAAAGATTCTTTGGGCTCCAGATAAACACCTGGGTCACTATATTCAGTCGCAAACCGGTGCTGATATGGTGATGTGGAATGGCGCCTGTATTGTCCATGAAGAATTTAAGGGGCAGGGTGTCAACGAGTTGAAAAAAGCTTATCCCGATGCCGCTTTACTGGTGCATCCTGAGTCACCGCAATCCATGATTGAGATGGCTGATGCGGTAGGCTCGACAACACAGTTAATAAAAGCGTCGCAGGTTTTGCCAAATGATACCTTTATCGTGGCGACAGATAACGGCATTTTTTACAAAATGAAGCGGTTGTCGCCAGATAAAACCTTTATTGAAGCCCCAGCGGCGGGTGAGGGGGCGACCTGTCGCAGTTGTGCGCATTGTCCCTGGATGGCGATGAATGGTTTGGAGAATTTGTATCAGTCACTAAAAACCGGCGTCAATGAAATCGAGATCGATCCGGTCTTACGCGAACAGGCATTGTTGCCCCTGACCCGAATGCTCGATTTCAAGAAATAGCCAGGCGCTAAAATGGTGCCTCTTTTTTTATCAGGAATAATTCATCCATTCGCTTTTGAATAAGCGCTGTTTGTTGCGGGTTTTGGTGACTTTTCTTCAATGCAAAACGCAGTTGCTGAATAGCGTCGTCAAGTCGGTTGGTTAGGAAAAAGAACTCGGCCCTGGCAAGATGCAAATCATCGATATTTCCGGCCAAGCCATTTGCTTCTGCAAGTAAATACCAGATTCTCGGGTTTAAAGGCTGGGTTCTGGTCAGCTTTTTAAGTAGTTGTTCCGACTCCATTATCTGGTCCATTTCCAGGTAAATGCGAGCCAGTGTGTCTGATATTGGATAGTTGTCCGGGTTTCGTTTTAGTAATGCCTTAAGTGTATTCACTGCAACCTGGCTATTACCCGCGTGATGAATGGCATCTGCAAGTGTGACTTGAAGCGAAATTTGGTTAGGGTAGATCTTGATTAAATCATTCAGTAGTTCGATAGCCTTCTTGGGTGCATGTTTGAGAGATGCATAGGCGAGCCCGAATTTGGCGGCATGAATTTGCGTGCTATTGCCTTTTTCAATGATCGAGTTGAAATAATCGATGGCAGCACGATCTGATTCGGCATAATAGGTGGCCACGATGTTTTTGCTGATATGATATTCGATGTTGTCGGCATAGTGCTGGCGCTCATATTGCGTAGCCCTGTTTCGGGTATCGCTGACTCTGGACTCTGACAAAGGGTGAGTCGATAAGTATTCAGGGATTGCTTCGCCCTGAATTCGGGTTTGACGAAACATTCTTTCAAACATAATGGGCATGGCTCTGGGGTCGTAATTGGATCGATAGAGCGTCGCAATTCCGAGCCGGTCGGCTTCCTGTTCATTTTGTCGAGAAAAGCTAAGCTGCTGTTCCGCACTTAATGCCTGGGTCGATGCCAGGGCAGCGAGGCCTGCATCTGAGCCAGTTGTGGCGGCGATAACGACACTTGCCAGAATTCCGGCAAGCTTCAATGGCGCAGAAAGTTGTTGGCGCTCCAGTTGTCTTGCGTAATGGCGTTGGCCAAGGTGGGCAAGTTCATGAGCAATAACCGACGCAAATTCCTGCTCAGATATCGCGTAAAAAAATAAACCGGCATTTATTCCAACAATGCTGCCAGGAACAGCGAAAGCATTCAGTGATTGGCTATCCACGATGACCAGACTGAAGTCTCTATCCAATACATTGGAGTTTGGCGCCAGTGAATAAACCAGATGCGCCAGGTAATCTTCGACGATCGGGTTATCAAAAAGCTTTACCTGTCCTCTTAAAGAGCGTAGCCATGCCTGGCCGAGCTTTCTTTCTTGTTCGATTGATACCAGGCTGGAGGATGAGTTTCCGATTGTAGGAAGTTCGTTTTCGGCATTAACGCCAGTGCTGCTCAATAGTATTAGGGTCGTTGCAAAACAGGCTACAAAACGAACCCATTGACGGTGCAAGATAAGTAAACTGGTTTTACTGGCTTTGGGCATAGGTGTTGAGTTTTTCGGTAAGAATGAAGAGCCTTTAAATGCAAATAGTGTTGTTGTCACTATTCATTCAAAGCGCGCTCATATAAGATGTGCAGCCTCGCGGTAACCATAGCCCAATTGCTGCTAAGTGGAAAGAGAAAAATGAATTATGATTACCTTGTTGATGCCTCGGGAGAAAGCTGTCCTATGCCTCTGCTTAGGGCGAAATTGCAGCTAAACAAAATGAAGCCTGGTGAATGCGTCAAGGTGATTGCGACGGATGCAGCATCTGTTAGAGATTTTTCATCATTTATCTCCTTAACGCCAAACGAGCTTCGAGAAGACCGCGAGCACGATGGCAAATTCGTATATTATATTGTTAAACGGTAGGCTGTTAATCGGTTGCCGTCGCCGCCTACTGAGCCGTTATTGGTAAACTGTGCATGTTAAAAGTTGTTCGTTCCTGGGTAGATAAATATTTTTCCGATGAAGAAGCCCTGATCCTGTTTTTTCTGCTGAGTGTGGGACTGGTTTTTGTCGTCATATGGGGTCACATTATGGCTCCGGTGATTGCGAGTGTGATTCTGGCCTTTATCCTACAGGGTCTCGTGGCTTATCTTTGTAGTAAGGGGTTTAACAAAGCGTTTTCGGTCTATTTATCATTCACTTTGTTTATTGGTGTGGTCGTCACGATTATTTTTGCCTTGCTACCATTGGTCTGGAGGCAGCTATCTTCTTTGGTGAGTGATGCGCCCGGAATTTTAGGTAGTCTGAAAACCTATTTGTATAAACTTCGTGAGCAGTATCCTGCGATTATCGACGCTGAATCAATGGATAAGCTCTATCAGGATGCAACCTCTGAAGTGGCAAACTTTGGGCAATGGCTGGTTTCTCAATCGATAGAAAGCCTGCCGATGCTGGTGACTGCGATGATCTATTTCATCGTGGTGCCGATTTTGGTGTTTTTCTTTTTGAAGGATAAGGACCGAATTCTTCAGGCGCTCGCGTCAATGCTGCCTAATGATCGCAAGTTGATGACGCGGGTTTGGGATGAAATGAACCTCCAGTTCGCAAACTATGTTCGGGGTAAAGTTGTTGAAATCGTGGTGGTCGGGGGGGCGACCTATATCGTCTTTATTTTTATGGGTTTGAATTATGGCGCGTTGTTGGCGATTTTAGTGGGTTTTTCGGTGGTGATCCCGTATATCGGCGCGGTCGTAGTGACGATTCCCGTTACAATGATTGCGTTATTTCAGTTTGGTTTGCATGAGGCATTTTTTTATTTGATGCTGGCTTATTTGGTTATCCAGTTAATTGACGGCAATATTCTGGTGCCTCTGCTTTTCTCTGAAGTCGTCAATTTGCACCCCGTGATTATTATCGTTTCGGTATTGTTTTTTGGTGGGATATGGGGTGTCTGGGGGGTGTTTTTTGCGATTCCACTTGCAACACTAGTAAAGGCGGTGTTTACCGCCTGGCCAAGGCAGCTTGTGTGATAAGTTGAGCTAAAGTGCTTTAGCGGCGGTCAGCACCTCTGCAACATGCTCTTTGACTTTTACCTTGCGCCATTCTTTTCGAAGCATGCCTTCCGAATCGATCAAAAATGTGCTGCGTTCAATCCCAAGATGCTCTTTACCATACAGTTTTTTAAGTTTGATGACGTCAAATAGCTTGCATAAAGTTTCGTCTGGGTCGCTAATTAGTTGAAATGGAAAGTCGTGCTTTTTCCTGAAATTTTCATGCGTTTTAAGGCTGTCTCTTGAAACGCCAAAAATGATTGTGTTGGCGTTTAAGAAATCCTCCATCGCATCACGAAAATCCTGCCCCTCTGTTGTACATCCTGGCGTGTTATCTTTTGGATAAAAATAGATAACGACATTTTTGCCCTTAAGAGCTGCGTTAGTCACTTCCGTTTCAGAGGTCGCCTGTGAAGTAAAAGCGGGTAGCGGGGCATTTAGTTTTAACATTTTAAGTGTCTCATTATCAGGTTTGGTTATGCTTGACGTCTATTACGTTTAGCCTCTTAAGGGTTCGATAACGGCGTCCAGATTCATATCATCACAGAAATCCATGAACTCTTCGCGTAGGCTGGCGATGTGGGTGTCAGCGGATAGTCTGATGACCATATTCAGATTAAACATTTTGGTGCCTGTATGAGGGGCGCTGTATGTGCCGGTCTGTAGATCATCGATATTAATTTCCTGCCGAGAAAAGTACTGGGCAATCTCATGAACGATTCCCGGGTTATCAAGTGCGACAACGTTAACCGAGTAAACAAGAGCCGGGGGTACGTTGCGTTCGCCCGTGTGTTTGATTGTGGTCGTCAATTCGAGTTGTCTGGAGAGGTTGTTTAAGTTGCTTTCGAGCTTGGCAATCGCATCCCATGCGCCAGACACCATCATGATAACTGCAAATTCACCACCGAGAACGGTCATACGGCTGTCAATAATATTGCAAAGATTGGCAGAGCATGCTTTTGCCAGTTCGTTTACAATGCCGGGTCGATCGGTTCCGATTGCAGAAATGACAAGATAGTTAGCGTTTGTCTCGGTTTTGTTCATAGTCTGGGAGCTCATTACATTTATTAGCAACGTTCTAGAATATTACGCTAGGGCTGTGAGTCAAGGATAATTACGTATGTCATTGATTCCTGCAGGAAGTTAACTTGTCTAAAAGTGTTCGCGGCATTAACATACGCGCTTGAATCGACAGCTGGTGGTCATCAATTCGAATGATGTTCATGTACTCGCATTTTATCTATACGTCACCTTGGAGAGCTTTATGATTGCAGGCAGCATCGTTGCGCTTGTTACGCCAATGTATCCTGATGGTAGCCTGGACTGGGAGAGCCTGGATGCTTTGATCGAATTTCACCTGAACAATGGCACAAATGCGATTGTTGCCGTTGGCACGACGGGTGAATCGGCCACGCTGGATCCCGACGAGCATTGTAAGGTGATCGAGCGTGTGGTTTCAAAAGTGAGCGGTCGTATTCCAGTGATTGCAGGTACAGGTGCGAACTCGACTTCCGAAGCGATTGAGCTGACGCGAGCCGCTAAAAACTATGGTGCTGATGCCTGCTTATTGGTGACACCATATTACAATAAGCCGACTCAGGAAGGTTTGTATCAACATTACAAAAAGCTCGCTGAGACGGTGGAAATTGATCAGATTCTCTACAACGTCCCTGGACGTACCGCTGTTGATATGACGAACGAAACGGTTGTCAGACTGGCTGAAATTCCCAATATCTCCGGGATCAAAGATGCGACCGGAAATATTGAAAGGGGCATTTCGTTGTTGAGCATGTTAGCCGGGAAAATTGCAGTTTATTCAGGCGATGATATGACGGCTTATCGACTGATTCTGGCGGGAGCCAGGGGGAATATTTCAGTCACAGCCAATGTTATGCCTGAAAAAATGGCTCAATTGTGTCGGCTGGCCAGTGATGGTAAAGAAAGCGAGGCAGCTGCATTGAATGATGTTCTAATGGGCCTGCATGAAAACCTGTTTATTGAATCGAGCCCCATTCCGGTAAAATATGCGCTTTGGAAAATGGGACTGATTGAAAATGGTATTCGACTTCCGCTCACGCCGCTAGACAGCTCGTATCACGCCAAGCTTGACGACGTGTTAAGTGCGGCAAATCTAATTAACGATTAGGATAAGGTTATTACATTGGGTTTCGCCAGATTTTTCGTCGCTGTACTATCTTTCACGTTAACTGCATGCGGTTTTATACAGGACCGTTCGACCGACTATGTCGAAGAAGAACAGGGGAAGCCCTTGCATATTCCCGAGCACCTTTCAGATAGCAAAGTTCATGCGCGCTATCCTATTCCAGAAATTTCGAATAAAAAGGCTTTGCCTAAGACGTACAAGCTTCCCGAACCCCCAGATGCCACCGCGGCACTCAACAATGATCCCTATGTCATTGAATCTGTCGAAGGGCAGACCTGGCTGCGCCTGTATACGTCACCCGGGAAAGTCTGGCCCTTGCTGGATTTATTCTGGTCTGAGCATGGATTAAGCGCACAGTATGAAAATATTTCGAAAGGATATATGCAGACAGACGCCTTGACCGGTATCGTAGAACACCAGTCTTTGATTAAAAAACTTGAAAGTACGCAGCAGCATTCGTCGGTGACTGCCGGCCTGTCATTTAAGGCGAAGCTGACCCAGGGTGTCAGGAGGAATACCGCTGAGTTGCAAGTGCGGGCCATTGCACGGGGCCATGAAAGCAAAGACGTGGAAACCTGGCCGAGTGAGCCTGTTGATCAAGCGCTAGAGACTGCCTTGCTGAAGCTGATTGGTGAATTTGTGAGTTCTGATGAACTCGAAAACCGTTATTCATTGCTGGCGAATGATATTGGTGGCGAGTCACGAGTTCGCTTGTTAAAAGATATCGCAGGCGAAGGCTATTTGGAACTCCGACTCTCATTCCAGCGTGCATGGAATGAAATTGGTAAAGCACTTAAGTCAGCAGGCGTTGTTGTTGCAGATTATGATCGAAGTCAGCGTGTTTACTTCGTCAGTTATCTGAACGAAGAAGAGTTGCACAGCTGGTATGACCTTGGATTGACAGATGAAGAAAAAAGCAAAGAGCATAATTTGTCATTGCTTCTCGAGGCAGATGAAAAAGGCAATATCCAGGTTCGCGTCAAGCTGTTAAATCCCGAGCTGGATCCAGAAAAACGAAGTGAGCTGCTAAATATCGTTTTTGAGCATATCTCTTGATATGAGCCTGTTTGCGAGCACGATAAAATCCCCTGTAAATATTTAATTTTCCACTATCCTTTAATTTAGACCATCCTGTTGGAGAGTCATACATATGCAAAAGCAGAAAGAACTTTATGCTGGCAAGGCAAAATCTGTTTATACCACTGAAAATCCAGATAAGTTCATCCTGGTGTTTCGTGACGATACTTCTGCTTTTGACGGTGAAAAAGTAGAGCAGCTGGATCGCAAAGGTATGGTCAACAATAAGTTCAATGCTTTCATTATGGAGGCGCTTGAGCGGCAGGGTGTGCCAACCCATTTTGAAGCCTTGTTGTCAGACCGGGAAAGCCTGGTAAAAAATCTCGAAATGATTCCGGTTGAATGTGTTGTTCGCAACTACGCTGCCGGAAGTTTGGTGAAGAGGCTGGGTGTTGAAGAAGGCATAGCTCTTTCGCCACCGACATTCGAATTGTTCTTAAAGAACGATGCGCTCCATGACCCCATGATAAATGTCTCTCACTGTGAGTCATTTGGCTGGGCAACTAAAGCGCAACTGAGTGAAATGGAAAAACTGACTCTTAGAGTCAATTCTGTGCTGTCAAAGCTGTTCGACGAAGCCGGTATGTTGCTAGTGGATTACAAACTGGAATTTGGTGTTTTCAATGGCCAGATAACGCTCGGTGATGAATTTAGCCCGGATGGCTGTCGTATTTGGGATAAGGAAACGCGTAAAAAGATGGATAAGGACCGTTTCAGGCAGAGTCTGGGTAGTGTTATAGAATCTTACGAAGAGGTTGGTCAGCGTCTCGGTATGACGTTCTGATCGGCATAAATGTTGTTCCCTTGTGTTAATACAATAGTTAAGGACTGTCATATGAAACAGATAACAAAATATGTTGCACCGCTAGCCTTGTGTGCAAGTTTTGGCGTTCAGGCTGATATTGTTGGTGGCAGTATCGAAGCAACTTATTGGTATGCGGGTGTCAGTGGCGACGCCAGTACCAGTTCAGGTGCTCAAACAGTTGATATGGAAAGTGATTTGGGCTTCGGTAAAGATAGTTTCTTTGAACTTGCCGCAACGCTTGAGCACCCTATACCCGTACTCCCTAATGTGCGGATAAAATATGCTGACTTGGATCAGACCGAAGAAGGTACCTTTAGTACGACCTTTGATGGTGTTAGCGGTGATGTGGAGACGAACCTGGATTTATCTCATGTCGATCTCATGCTTTACTACGAAATTCTGGATACCTATCTGTCGGTTGATATAGGCTTAGATATTAAGGTTTTTGATGGGCAGTTAGAAATTCAGGAAAAGACAAGTACAACTGTCAGCACCACCAAAATTGACGAGATTCTGCCACTGTTATATGTCTCAACCGAAGTAGAGCTGCCCTTGACAGACCTGTCGTTTGGCGCGGAAGTGAGTGGTGTTTCCTATTCAGGAAATTCCCTGTACGACGGCAAAGTAAGGTTTCGACAAGGTTTCAGTTTGGCCTTTGTCGAACTGGGTTACCGGCAGATGGCGATCAATGTAGAGGATCTCAGTGATACCGATGTTGATATTGAATTCAGCGGAGTCTATTTGAGTACGGGGCTCGATTTTTAAAAGCTGATTTATAGAAAGTTAATGGAGTAGGAAGTGCGAATTTTAGTAACAGGTACGGCAGGGTTTATTGGTTCAACGCTGGCAATCAGGCTGTTGGATCGAGGAGACGAAGTGATTGGTGTCGATAACGTCAATGACTACTATGACCCGATGCTCAAAGAAGCAAGACTGGCAAGGTTGTTAGACTACGACCGCTTTACCGAAGTTCGCATCTCTATCGAAGATCGCGAACGAATGGACGCTGTTTTCAAAAAGTATCAGCCACAACGCGTCGTTAACCTGGCTGCTCAGGCCGGTGTACGATATTCATTGGAAAATCCGCATGCCTACATTGATGCAAATATTGTCGGTTTTACCAATATTCTTGAAGGTTGTCGTCATAATAGCGTCGAGAATCTGGTTTATGCCTCAAGCAGTTCTGTTTATGGTGCCAACGAAACCATGCCGTTTTCAGTACACGACAATGTTGACCACCCCGTGAGTTTGTACGCAGCTTCAAAGAAAGCAAATGAACTGATGGCGCATACCTATAGCCACCTGTTCAATCTGCCAACAGCAGGTTTGCGGTTTTTTACCGTATATGGCCCATGGGGCAGACCCGATATGGCCCTGTTTATGTTCACCAAAAACATTCTTGAAGGCAAACCGATTGATGTCTTTAACTATGGTAAGCACCGAAGGGACTTTACCTATATCGATGATATCGTCGAAGGGGTAATTCGGACGCTTGATAAAATTGCGGCGCCGAATCCGGATTGGAGTGGAGAAAACCCGGATTCGGCCACCAGTAAAGCACCTTATCGTCTGTATAATATTGGCAGCAACTCACCCTGTGAACTAATGCGTTATATCGAAATTATCGAAGAATGTCTTGGTAAAAAAGCAGAGAAAAACCTGTTACCACTTCAGCCTGGAGATGTTCCAGCCACCTATGCAGATGTTGACGCATTGATCAACGATGTCGGCTACAAGCCAACCACCAGCATAGAAGAGGGTGTCGCCAAATTTGTCGAATGGTATCGCGATTTTTATCAGGTATAAGTGCGCTATTTTTATTGCAAGCCACTGCCTTGTCTGATAAATTACGCGCCTTCCAGTACAACCTCAAGAAAAATAGGACTATAGCTCAGTTGGTTAGAGCGCTACCTTGACATGGTAGAGGTCGGCAGTTCGAATCTGCCTAGTCCTACCAATTTCCCTTGTTAATCAGTTACTTATAAGCAAAAAGATAGCAGGGGATATTCGCTTCCATTTTTTTGCCACTATTTTGCCATTTCATTCGTCGAAAACGTCTTTCAAAGTGAGCTCAGCTTTGACTTTATTCCACTTTATTTCATGACCTGACTGATAGCGTTTAGTCATTTCTAGATCCGCATGAGCCATCAATGGCTGGACATATTCTTTATCAGAGTAACCTTGCTTATCATATAGGTGCGAGCCTAATGATCGAATTTCATGGAAGGTAGGGCGCTGGTTTCGAGGGATATCTTGAAAAACTTCGAGGTTATCACGTATTTTTCGTAACTCGGCACCTAGATAGTTTGGGAGGATTTGAGTCCAATGTTCTTTAGTTTTGTCCGGGTTCTTTCGTTTAGGTCGGTGGTGAATCAAGTAGGGTGAAGCTATCTCAGATTGTCTACATCTTTTGATCACTTTGGCAATGTCTGGTGATATTTCAATCTGCAAGAATGCCCATTCGTTCTTGTCTGTTTTCTTTCTTATTATTCGAAGCGTATTAGATGCGTATTCTGGCGAAGTTGATCATCGGTTCTGGCCCAAGTTGATCACTCAGACCTCGTAACGCCCAAGTCAGGATATTAGCATTCCTGGTGATCAAC
>Ga0316207_10001937_pt1 | contig 23069 bp, 21 predicted proteins | sample 6weekpyrite_MG_FD_204943 | JGI IMG/M metagenome (GOLD analysis project Ga0316207, IMG submission 204943) | Microbial mat bacterial communities from mineral coupon in-situ incubated in ocean water Damariscotta River, Maine, United States -... | ecosystem: Environmental > Aquatic > Marine >... | reverse complement strand
GTTGTTAGTAGTTTCCAATTTAATGATTCACTATAAAACTGCAATCATCTCGAATGTGCTGACAATTGTCATTAACTAAATGCCTCTGTTCAAAATATTGATTGTTTTTAAGCCCGATTGCCCTGGTTTTTATCCCAGTCGTTAATCCGGCCGGCATGTACAATGGCACGCGTTGTAATCCACGCGGAGTCGACTTAATGCGCAACGCACCGATCGACGCTGACAATCGAGTCCCAGCTCTCGTTGGTGGGCAACGATTCAGCCGCGAATTGCCTTGGTATCGTGGTGTAAAAGGGCAAGCTATGGAAAAGGAGTCCACCGCTTTATGTCAATTCGTAGAGCAACACTTATTCAGTAGCCCATTTAGTATGGCATTGGATTGCCACTCTGGTTATGGTCGAAAAGATCATGTCTGGTTTCCGTACGCCTGGACGGAAAAACCCTTTCCTCATTTGGCTGAAATGCTTAAGCTCACCAAATTATTTAACCAGACTTATCCAAATCACACCATTTATGAATTTGAGCCACAATCTTTACACTACACAACACATGGTGATTTATGGGATTATATATATTTAAAGTCACTGAAACTGGAAGGACGACTGTTCGTACCACTGACACTGGAAATGGGCTCCTGGTTATGGGTGAAAAAAAACCCCCGTCAGCTGTTACGCTTTTTTAGTTTATTTAATCCAATGTTACCGCATCGCCATCAACGCATTTTACGGCGACATTTATTGTTGATTGATTTTCTTTCCCGCGCAGTTCAGGATTATCAGAATTGGGTACCCACGGGTAAGGAACGAATTAAGCTCGCCAGAGAAGCCTATCAACATTGGTACATTGAAAAGAATGACTAAAAATCGTACCTGGATTTTATTGCGTGGTTTAACACGTGAGCATCGACATTGGGGCGAGTTCTTTAATTTACTGTCCAAGCAGTACAGCAACGATAAGATTATTGCGCCTGATCTTCCCGGAAACGGTATTCATTCACAAATAAATAGCCCAATTAATATTCACGATACAATGCAACTGGTTCGTCGTGAAGTATTACAACAAAGCAATAGTAGTGAATTTTATTTTGTCGCACTTTCCCTAGGGGCTATGGTAGCCATGGACTGGGTTCAACATTACCCTAAAGAATGCAAAACAGCCTTTCTTATGAATACCAGTTTCGCAGGAATCAATCCGTTTTACCGGCGATTAAAGCCACAAAATTATTTTCAAATTCTTGAAATGTTGCTATTGAATAATAATCTTCATCGCAGAGAAAGAAGCATATTAAACCTGACGTCATATCGCCATTTTAATAATGAAAACTTAGTCATTGAATGGATGAACTATGCGAAACAAAATCCAGTAAAACGCAGTAATGCGATAAGACAAATTATCGCAGCTTCCCGCTACCGACTCCCCGAAAGAAAACCTGATGTGCCTTTGTATTTACTTTGCGGAATGCAAGATAATTTAGCAAATGCTGAGTGCTCTCAAAAATTTGCTGCGTATTGGCAGTTACCCATCAAATATCACCCGCAAGCAGGCCATGATATTACACTGGATGCACCGTCATGGGTATGCGAACAAATTGATCAATTCATCATGATGAACAAATAGATGACTGGATTAAACCTGGCAGAATGAGATAAGTTTTAATACAATTTGAAAAAAACAATTTTAAATCATCAATGGTGTAAACACTCCGTTGACGACCAAAGTACTCCCAGGGAAATGAGGGAGCACTTCGTATTTCTCCCTTGTAGCGAGGAGCGCTTTGAAGGTGATTACAACAGGATTTATGTCCGCAGCAAGCTGCGGAGAATTAAGATTAAATATTAATGTTTGAATTTTCCAAACTAAAATGAACGCCATAAATATTGTAAATCGTTTTCTCAACGCCTGGAATCAACATGACATTGACGCCATCGCAGCTACTCTGGCCACCGATGTTACTTATATTGATTCCTTGTTAGATGACGAAATTAATGCAGATCAAATATTATTTCGGGCACAACAAGCATTCCAACAGTGGCCCGAACTATTTGTTGAATTAGTTGATCAACCAGCGGTTGTTTCAAACATGATTGCTGTGCAGTTTTCGGTGCGGGAAAAACCGCAAGGAGAAGTTCTTTTTTCTTGTGCAGAGTTTTTATATATCGAACACAACCGAATTCGTTCAATTCAAGCTTATTTTAAACAAAGTCTCGATGAACTATTACCGAAACCGGAAGAAGAAAATTCCACTCATGATTCATTCGCGGCAAAATCAAATAACAAATATTGCACTTCCGGATTAAGCGAATTGGATGCCAAGGCATATCAAGCTGAGTTATTAGACATTATGGATCAGGAACAACCCTACCTTGATCCCGAACTTAAGCTACCTCAGTTAGCCAAGCGATTGGCTATTTCGACAAATCATCTCTCGCAAGTCATTAACAACCATTTGCATGTCAATTTTTATGAATTTATTAATCAGTATCGTATTCGGAAAGCACAACAACTATTAGAAAATCCAGCAACCGCAAATAATAAAATACTGAATATTGCCATGGATACCGGATTTAACTCCAAATCGTCTTTCAATTCGGCATTTAAAAAATTTACAGGTAAAACACCCAGTGAATATCGTGAAAGCATTCTGACAAATACCTAAAATTAATCGTTCGAATCTATATAGCAAGTCGTAACTTTGTGTATTTCTGACTAATATTTAATTTTTAGTACGGAGAAATGACAAATGAAACTCAATAATCGACAACTATTTTACCTGGGGATGGCAATAATTGCGGCAATTACTACCGAAACCCTGCTGGCGCAGTATGTTCTGGCTCACGGTTTAAGTTTACAGCCCATGTTTTCGGAAATATTTGCCAACAATACAACTCAATTTATGTTTGTCGAAATCCTGGTTTTACTCGTTGTTTATCTCGTATGGATGTTGCATGAAGCAAAAAAACTCAATATGAAGAACAGCTGGGTTTATGTACTTTTGGCATTTATGCCTTCTCCGGCAGTATCTCTACCGGTTTTTTTACTCATGCGCGATAGGAAATTACTACAAATCGACGAAACTCGATCAACTCAAACTGGTTATGCATAATTGACTTGTGTTAACAGATACGCAGTGTTTAATCGGAAAATTGATCTCCCCACTGCTTCATTGCCAAAATAATAGGACCAAGTGATTGTCCTTTTTGGGTTAAATGATAGTCAGCTCGTGGGGGGTGATCACTGTAAATCTGGCGTTGAATAATGCCATCAGCTTCTAAACGTTTTAATCGATTTGACAAGGTGCTGGGAGCGATGCCGTGAATCGAGTCTTGAAAATCCTGAAACCGGCATTGCTGTTTTAAAAATAGGTCCCTTAAAATCAATGCCGACCAAGTATCGCCAATAGCGTTCATTGCTCTAACAACTGGGCATGGAATAGATATTTTTCTCGACATGGGCCAATTATAGCAATGTCACAATTTCCACGCCATTTATCTGCTATATATTAATAATTCAAATAAAGTAAACTGTCGGCAGAGTTACTCAGTAGAGCAAGAGCCGAAGATGCAGCGGTCAAGCTTAAGGGGATGTATTCACAACGTGTCTGTTTCGTGCGTATCTTTGGATTCGCTTCCTTAGTATGTGTTGGTGTTGTGTAATATGAGTGTTTAGCCGTTTTCCGAAAGCGTAAAATAAAACGTAGTACCATTTTCAGGAGAAGACTCTCCCCACACCTTACCCCCATGCCGTAAAACAATACGCTCCACTGTTGCCAAACCTATACCGCTACCCGGATATTCATCTGCATTGTGTAAACGTTGAAAGACTTTAAAGAGCTTATCTGAATGTCGTTGATCGAAACCCACTCCGTTGTCTTTTACAAAATAAGTATTTCCGTCTTTTGTATTTAGCTCACCAAATTCAATAACCGGCTCTTTAACTTTACTAGTGTATTTCAAAGCATTGTCCAATAAATTCTCAAATACCAGGCGCATTAAACTTAGGTCTGCCGAACCAAAAACATTTGGTTGAACTTGAATATTCAATGAATGCTTTTCTGAATTTTGCTGAATTCTTTCGGCAAATTTTTTCACCAAATCACTTAAGTTAATTTGCTGGACGTTCAATTCTGTATTGCTGGTACGTGCCAGTTTAATCAAATCACTGATTAAGGAGTCCATTTGTTTGACATTGTGACAGATTCTCTGCAAATGTTCTTTACCACTTTTATCTAACAATGAATGACACTCTTCCAGCAAGACTTCACTATAACCACTAATAGCTCGCAGGGGTGCTCGTAAATCGTGAGAAACAGAATAACTAAAGCTCTCCAGTTCCTTATTTTTAACATTCAATTCAGTATAAGCAGAACGAATTTCTGCCTGTGCACGCGCCAGGTCATCAACCTGCTTTTCCAGCAATATTTTTTGCAAGCGTAATTGATCTTCTGCATATTTCACACGCAAAGCAACACCCGCGCGTGCCAACAAGATCTCGTCATCAAAGGGCTTGGTTATGTAATCGAAAGCGCCTAGCTGCAATCCTTTCACAATACGATCAATATCTTTATAACGTGCTGTCAGGAAAATAACAGGGATGTCTTTTGTTTTTTCTTCAGTTTGCAAAGCTTTGAGAACTGCATACCCATCCATTTGTGGCATCATGACATCAAGTAATATCAAATCTGGCTGTTGTTCTTTTGCTAATTCAATGCACTTTGCGCCACTGTCTGCCGATAAGGTTTTATAAAAATCGGATAGAATCTGGACAACAAGTTCCACATTATCCGGGTTATCGTCAACAACCATCACTTTCATATTTTCCGGTTCAGGAATCAATTGCTCATCTCCTCGATGGTTTGCAGCAGAATATCTTCATCAATGGGTTTGGTTAAAAAAGCATTGGCACCTGCAGACATGGCTTGCTCTTTATCTGCCTGCATTGCATGTGCAGTTAATGCAATAATCGGAATTTGAGCAGTTTCCTGTCTGGATTTAATTAACGTCGTGGCTTCCAGTCCGCTCATTTGAGGCAACGAAATATCCATTAAGATTAAATCGATTTGCTGAGTATTAAGCATATCGATACCCAATTCAGCATTTACCGCCTGGAACACATGAAAACCTGCGTCATCCAGAATTTCATCAACTAGTGTCATATTATCCGGATTATCTTCAATCACAAGAATATTAAGCATTTTGTCGCCTGATATTTTTCATTGCATCACCCACTTCATTTAAAACCACTTCTGTTGTCATGCCTTCTTTATACACCACAGTTTCTACTCTCAACCCTAAATAGGATTTTTCCTCTTCTGTCAGGGTTTTTGCAGTAATAACAATGATGGGTATTTCTTGCCACTCAGGATTTGCCTTCAGTGCTTGAATAACATCAAATCCATCCATTTCAGGCATCATTAAATCAAGCAGCAGCAAATCTGGAATTTCATTTTTAATGGCTGCCAAAGCCTCTGCGCCATTATTCGCAGTTACTACCGGAATTTTCTCATCTTCAAAAATTTGTTTTATGAGATTTTGCACATCTAGTTCATCATCTACAACCAATACTTTTTTCGCACGTTTACGTAACAAATTATTTACACTGTTCAACAATGCGTCCGGGGTAATAGGTTTTTGTAAATAATCGCTCGCGCCTAATTTAAATCCCAGTGTTTTGTTATCCACAATTGATACCATAAGCACAGGAATATTCGCTGTTTCATCATGGGATTTTAATTCTTTCAAAACACTCCAGCCATCCATTTGTGGCATCATGACATCCAGTGTTATCGCAAAAGGTTTGAGTTCTCTTGCCAATTTAAGGCTTTCATTTGCGCTGGTAGTACCAACTACCTGGAACCCTTCGTCTTCCAGATAACCACGTAAAAGTTCTAGCACTTCGTGGTCATCATCCACACACAACACTAAAGACTGATTTGGATTCACCTCTTTTGTTGATTCTTCATCGATTAAGGATGTGCGTTGTTCCAAATTCGCCACGCTAAGCGGTAATGTTACCGTAAATTCGGTACCCTCGCCTTCTGCACTTTTTACAGCCACCTTGCCATGAAGTAACTCTGCAAATTGACGCGTCAAGGTTAAGCCTAAACCGGTACCACCTTCACTACGCGTTAGACTACCATCAACTTGTTTAAATGCATCAAAAATGGAATCCACTTCTTCTTCATTCATACCAATACCAGTATCTTTAACTTTCAAAGCAATACAATATTGTTCGTGATTATCTTCTGAACCAGCAATTGCGTTCTGACAATGGATTAATGAGGCTGAAAGTGAAATGCTGCCTTGCTCTGTAAACTTAACTGCATTACTGATAAGGTTAAGTAAGATCTGTTTAAGTTTCATTTTATCGCTAAACATCACGATTTTTTCCTCAGGTAAAGTCATTTTCAACTCGAGGCCTTTTGCTACTAATAAAGATTCAGTTAATTCAACAACATCATGTAAAAGTGGTGCCAATTGAAACTCTTCAACATATAACTCCATTTTCCCGGCTTCAATTTTTGACAAGTCGAGCAGACCACTGATAAGCCCAAGCAGATGATGCGCATTTCGCTCAACTGTATGAAGATTGTTCAATTGCTTCTCGGGTAAGATGTCGCCAGCTTTTTTAATCACACGGCCGGTAAATCCAATAATAGAATTCATTGGTGTTCGCAATTCATGGGACATATTGGCAAGAAATTCTGATTTTAATCGACTGGCGTCCATAGCCGCATCTCTCGCCATTGCCAGCTCTTCAGTGCGCTCATCCACAAGCGTTTGCAAATGTTTACGGTGTTTTTCCAGCTCAGATTCAGCAGCAAGACGTTCGGTGATATCACGAATTACACCGATAAACATACGCTGGGTATCGAGTTTGATTTCTGAAATAGTCAACTCAGAGGTGAATAATGCACCATCTTTTCGACGCGCATTTAGTGTTCGTTGCTTTCCCAGAATTCTAGCTTCGTCTGACTTCAAATACCGTGAAATATATTGATCGTGTTCGGATTGTTCATTCTCAGGTAATAAAATACTGATATTTTTGTTTACAACTTCTGCAGCCCGATACCCAAAAATTTCTTCAGCACCTTTACTGAAATCAACAATAATACCTTTTTCATTGATTGAAATAATCCCAGCCCAGACAGTGTCAATAATGGCTTTCATACGGCTTTCGCTCAATTTAATTTCTGCCATTAATTCCAGGCGTCGACTGAGATGGACAGCTGCAATCATTAGCAGCAAAATTATCGCAATAAATACCCCGACCAGAACGGCAAGGGTTTGTGGCTGCCACAGTGGTGAACTGATTTCATTTGAACTAGCCGGAAAATAATATACCGCCGCCATACCAGTATAATGCATACCAGAAATGGCAATGCCCATTGAGAGTGATGCAAAAAATACCTTCTGCGTTATTGAAAACCGTTTATCATCACTGCTTTCCGCCCAACGTTTTAACTCAAGAGATATGTAGGACAAAACAACAGCGACAATAATTGAAAGCGAAAACAATTCAACGTCGTATCGCATAACAGCATCTAATCGCATGGCTCCCATACCAATATAATGCATTGCGCCTATGCCAGCACCGAGTAACACGCTTTGCAATAATAGGGAAGATCGTGCTCGCTGACCTGCTTGATGCCAACGAAGCACAATAACACTTGCCAATAAAACAGGAAGCAGTGATAAAACGGTTGTTTGAATATCATAAGCAACGGGAATGGGAAGCTCAAACGCCAACATACCCAAAAAATGCATGGCCCAGATTCCACAACCCAGACTTAAAGAACCCACGGACAACCAAAGTAACTGTTGTTTATTATTTGAGCTCGCTTGAATACGTTCAGAAAGCAAAAATGCGGTGTAAGATGAGGCGATCGCCACAGAGACAGAAAATAGGACAAGTAAAAAACTGTAGTGGCCAACTAATACGCCATCAAGTGACTGGCCTGAATCAAGAAACATGAATTTTAATAGCCTCTACCCTAAGGTTGCATAAAGTAATACATTGACGATGTTGATCCTTAGCATGATGTATTTTGTTCACTTTATTTGCTTCCCATTTAATGTAAATCACCTGCTTTAATCAGCAATTTCATGATTAATATTAAAGTATAAATCTGATTCCTCAGTTTTCAACTCAAGAGGGTACCCTTGAGGGGTGAACGCAGTTAGCGCGCTTTAAATGTATTCCCGGAGATGCCCTCAAGTTACTTGCTTAGTCTTCTGCTTAACTAAGTGAATTTTCAATTCACAAACGCATAAAATACAACTATTATTATAATAGTTACTATTTAATTGAAAGTAATTGTGCGGAGATATAACATGAAGCATATTCAACCGTTTCGATTTATAGCATATACAATGCTGTTCGTTTTATTGAATGCTTGTAGTCCAATTGCCTATTTTGTATTGCCCACCAGCAGCCTTGCCACCGGTGTTTATTATCAACAAAAGTACCTTTCTTATGATGAAAACTATCGCAATGCCTACACATTCATCGAACATAAAGTGCCACGCAATAATCATAGGCTCTACGCCAGGGAATATGGCAAACAACATCAGAGTGAAAACAACTCGACACTTATTCTCATGCACGGCTTTCCGGATAGTTTGCATTTGTATGATGACCTGGCGCCAATACTGGCTGAAAATCGACATGTGGTCAGTTTTGATTTTCTCGGTTGGGGGCAGTCCGACAAACCTGCGTTCCACACTTACAATGTGCAAAGTCTCTATGATGACCTTGATAGCATTGTTCAATACTTCCAGTTAAACCAAGTCGAACTAGTCGTACATGACGCTTCAGGTCCACCAGGAATCGATTGGGCATTGGATCATCCCGAACAAGTCGCATCATTGGTATTGTTAAACACTTACTACCACCCTATGGAAGAACTGATAGCACCTGAAGCCATTCAGTTATTCTCACGTCCCAGTTTAAGACGCTCAGTGGTACGAACAGGTGCATTAATCAGCCACTACGGATGGTCGCGCGGTTTTTCCAATCAGGTAGCAAAGTTTTTTTATGATGAAAATCAACGGGGAAAATTCTTGCCTGTTTTTGTGTATCAAGCGTTGAGTATTAAATCTGCTTTTTTTGAACACAACGAACTACTGGTACCTGAATATGAAGCCAGGCAAAATAAGCTGGAATGGCTCAGACAATTCCCCAAGCCAGTAAAAATCGTATTTGGTCAAGAAGATCCTTACCTTAATATCAAGGTGGCAAAACAATTTCATCAAACATTTCCCAACTCCACGCTGCATTTGATTGAACAAGCTGCTCATTATGTGCAACTGGATAATGCAGAACATGTCGCCGCAGCGATTCTTGATGATTTTATCACTGAAAAACTGCTGGCCGATCAACAGGGTAAGTTGACAGCAAAAACAACCCGTTAAGTATGGGCTGATGATTCATATAAAATCCTGAAAAAATGATCACATAATAACCTGCTCACGACCGATCTCCAGCTTACATTCTTGTCATTGACAAACTTATTTTCTAAAAGCCAATAACAAATTGGTTTTTTTGCGTATTCGTTACTACACTTTTTGCAAAACAAATAATTTTCGGGCGCAATAAACAATCAAGTCTCCCATTCAAGGTCACCGAAATGTTTAATCACAGCATGATAATGATATGCGTATTGTTTATTTGCGCATCCTGCACCCATAATCCGCCACTGGAAAATATATTTACCATCTCACAAGAAGAATTGAATAAACTACAACTCGAGTATTATTCCGACTATTTTTCATTTGTTGGTGAGGATAATCAGGGTAAAGTCAGTTTCGCCATTGATAACAATCGAGGACAGGATCAACGTAGCTGGCAGGCCGACCATTTTCTGGTGATGCATGATGAGCATAAGGGCTGGCAATCATTGATAGGCAACGGTTTATACCCCAATACCAATGGGTTGCTTAAACAGATTCCGGATTCAGAATATTTCCAGTTTCGCGGTACACCGCAAACTGGCATGAAACTGCTTAGCCAGGCAAATAAGCTGGAATTACAAATAGAACCACTACAAAACAGATTGAGTAAGAATGAAGGATTAAGCATATACCAAATGAATTCAGGTACTGCGGTTTTATCATGGAATGATCGTACAATTCCCGGCCGCGTAATTCATGAATTTCTGTATTTACCTGCGTTTAATCGTTTATCCCGAAAATACCTTGGTGTATTCAAAGATTTCCACGGCATATACGCCAAAATAGGAAATTATGGCGATTTATACATACATTCCCAAGATAATCCAGTAATGGCAAAACTGATTGGATTAAATAACGGATTTATTGTTATGAATAATGAAACCCTACCATTGAACAATTTAATCATAAATCCGCAAGATCGATCATTCAGAATTGGCTTGCATCGCTGGCCAGACGACTGGCAAGGCAGTTTTGACTATGTTGGAAAACAACAGCCATTCTCATTACAGCTCAAACAACGAAATGATATCGCTAATTGGTTTATCGGTGGATTCGCCATGGGAATCGTAAATGGAACAGTGCAAATTAATGATGAGAAAATTGAAGTTTATGGATTAGGTGAAGTCATTTTGTAAAACAGGTGATATTATCCTTAACAAATGCGACTACGATCCGATGATTACTATCGAATTTCAAAAAAATGTAGCAATGTTTTTTAACATCAGGTGCCATAAGCAAATAACAAAGCCATATTGTTTTAAATTACAAAGAAATTTACTAAAACATACGAATCATTTGCTTGAATAAATTGATTTTTTTGAACAACTGGTTTTACAATGACTCAAACTTGCGAAGTGAATTTGTTCCATGTTTTATCGTTAAGATGGAATTATTATTGCTGTGAATGTCACAATGTTTTTTAAAAGGAGACAAGTTAATGGCTAAAAAGAAAACAGCTAAGTCCGCAGTAAGAAGACCTAAGAATGTCAGTGATGCTCAAGTTCCGCTAATCAAAGCAATTGACAAGGCTGTTACAGCGAAGAAGAAGATTGAAGCTAAAGTAAAAGATGCTACCAAAAAATCGACTGTCGCTGAAAAAGAACTGAAAAAAGCAACAACCGCTGCTGCCAAGAAAAACGCAAAAGCTGCTGCCAAAAATGCCAAAACTCGTGCATCTGCCAAGTTAAAAAAGATGCGTGAAGCACTGAGAGCTGTAAACGCCAGTTTCCGTGAGGCCTCACAGACACTCAAAGCTGCGGAAAACGCTCTGCAAAAACAAAAGAAAAAAGAAGTTGATCGCGCCAAGGCCATTGCCGATTTCGAGAAAAAGTGGGATCGGGATTTCGATGCAAAACTGAAAAAAGCAGCAGCAAAAACCAAAAAGAAAAAAACCACGGCGAAAAAAACTGCCAGCAAGAAAAAAGCAGCAGCGACGACCAGTACTGCAGCGGCAAGCAGCACAGCCAAGAAAAAAGTGACTGCTAAAAAGGCATCTGGCAGTAAAAAATCACCAGCCAAGAAGCCTGCCGCAAAGAAAAAAGCCGTTGCAAAGCCTGCTAAACCAGTTGAATCCAAGCAGGAAGAAACAACAACACCGGTTATCGAGCCCACTGAAATTCTCTCTATGCCGGAAACACCCGTTATGCCTGAAGTTTCTGTTACTCCATCTGCATCAGAGCCCGTAGAATCTGATGAAACACCAGCAATCGCAGCCAGTGCAGAAGAGTCCTCAGATACAACAGAGGCAAACCCGCTTTATAAATCAGAAGATGATAGCGAAGAAGATCAACCAATGAATCCAATTCCGTTCCCTTCTGGCTTTTCTCTGGGTGAGGACGACAAACCAGAATAATTCTCATTCATTCTGCTTAAGTTGATCAGGGCCGGTTTTCTTTTGGAGACCGGCCTTTTTTATGGCTGGCCTATATTTCAGGTGAACGAAGAATTAACGATTACACTGAGCTGGAAATTATTGAATAGTCGTCTTATTGTAAAACTAAAATGCCGGGAGTCAGAATCAACACCCGGCATTAATTTTTAGAAAATTAGCTGAGGTAACTCAATATTGCAAAGCGCCATCCCAATTCACACCATTAGGATATACTGTATCAAGATATACCACGTTTTCCATCGCCAGACTGCGCCAGTCATTTGGATCAGCACCCTGATTGGGTTCCTGGCCGGCAAAGCCGTCTTTAAAAATTGCGTTCAATAAATCATCACATTCGTCGCCAACGGATTCACAGACACCATTGCTAAAATAATTGCTATCTAATTCAAAAGCAGCAATGAGCAAATCAAGAGAGGGGTTAAAAGGCAACCAGCTTCCGCCAGTAGCAGGAGTAGTACGGGAGGCACGATAAGCAGATTTACTCACGTATTTTTCCACCCAATCCCAATTCGCTTGGTTGATATTTGCCGAAAAATAGTAATTGTCCGTTTTATCAAAAAGATAATCACCTAAGTGATTATTCTCCGCCAATGGTAAAGCCACAGCGAGATCTGTAATCAGTGCACGTGAAGCCCCTTCACCAACTTTATTGCTTACGGTATATAAAGCCACGTTAGGAATTTCATCAATACTGGGCACATCCAGCCATTGTTTTTTCATATCAACCAATGCTTGTACGGTATAGACGCTCTCTCCTGGCAAAGCCGTATTATCTTTTGTAATTTTAACTCGCATTCCGTTATTGTATTCATGAGTTTCATCGAAAATTAAAAACATATCATTGATGTTTTGTTCATTGGTTTGGCTAAACGCCAGACGCAAAGCGATGGGATCTTCCAGATTTGGTGTTTTATCCATTTCTCTGACATCAACAGATAATACGCCATCAATCTCATTGTTTTCCAACAACTGCCAGCTTAATACAAATCCCGCTTTAGATTCGTCTTCAGGTGGATTTTCAAGACTGAAACCATAAAACAAACGTACTTTACTGCTGTTGTCGCTCACACGCACCACTTGATAGTGAGTCGGATCATCAACGTTATAGTTTGCAGAATCTTTTACATTATCAGTGGCATGAATACGCCCATCATTAATTGTAAAATCCACCAGCTCCATCACCAAATCACTAATGCAAGTCCAGGCCGCCATGTGGCTGACCAAAAATTTGGAAGCTTCATAACCATTGCGAAACGGATCAGGGTCTTCACTGCCCAGAAAACTGCAGGGAACATCCACATCCAGGGCTCTGGCAGAAATGCCGGGTTTGAGATTAAGTTGTACTTGCGCTTTCCCACCGGTAATACTATCCGGTAAACCCATGCTTAATGTTGGTGGATTCAATAATGAATCGTCGCTAACCGGTGCACAGCCGGAAAAAATGCCAAATGCCAGTAGCACGAGCGAGGCTTGTAGAAATTTCATGATTATGTTCTCCTGTTTTTAATTATTGCCGAGATTTCACAGCTCAAAGCGAGAGATGCGTAAAATTACCGTCAATAAATTAAAGACGTGAAATCTGCCAATATTTGAATAAAACTGAGAAAAATATTAATCCACAACCCATTGTTTTGATTGATATAAATAAATTTTCAAAAAATATAAAAGTCACTGTCTTTAATAATGTGGTGGAGATTAAGTTAGGAGATAAAACGTGAAATTGGGTTGGATCCTGGTTGTATTTCAGGTGTGTTTTTGCACGTCGATTCAGGCGGAAACATTAACAATACCTGACAATGAACAACAGGAAATTAATTACTGGTTACCTCACCAGATTTCGCAGCAGGATACATTAGTAAAGCAAGCGCATCAGGTATTCCAGCGTTTGTTGCAAAACTGGCATCCAGCTCGTATTGAGCCAAAGCTTTTTGTCATCAAATCTGCCGACGGACCCTGGGCAGCCTCTTTAGCAGATGGGCATGTATTACTTAGCTATGCCGCATTGACCGCCATAAAAAAAATCGAACCTGAATACCATCAAGATGCACTGGCGTTTGTACTTGCGCATGAACTTGCACACCAAGCGAATGACGACCTATGGCACCAGCGATTTTTTCGAACTCAAAAAAAGACAAGACAGTTACAAGTTAAATTTGATTCAAACAACCGCCGATTAAAAGAAATGCAAGCCGACCAGCAAGGATTAACAATGATGACCGTTGTGGGATTTGATCCGGCATCCATTACCCGCAACAGAGGGTTTTTTACTGAGTGGCTAGAAATTAATGGTCGTTATGATTGCCCTGCAGACAACAATAACAAAATCTGTGAATTTGCCGAAAAAAGAACTGCTAATGCAAAACAAAAAATCCGACAAATCGTACAGCAAAAGCTATGGTATGAACTGGCATTATATTCATTTGCCATTGAAAACTACGCGCAAGCTCGAATATTCTTGCTTGCCTTCGCACAGGATTTCCCTCATTGGCAAATTTACAACAGCATTGCAGTTAGTTATTTACTACAGGTCATGGACTCGTCTTCCGAAGCCGAATCGTCGGAACAGTCACTCAACACATCTTATCATCTGCTATTAAACCGGCTGGATCTCTCCCGTCTCGAAAAAGCCATCAGCCAACGCGGCGGCAATAATCAAGCTGATTTGAATCGAACCCAATTGCTCGATAAAGCATTACATTACCTGAACAAGTCCGAACATTTACAGACTGACAATCGAGAAACGCTGTATTTACTGTGCATCAATTACTTATTGAATAACAACCTGCCTATGGCAAAAGGTGTTTTAGAAGGACGTTTGTTTCCGTCGCATGGCAAAATCGCCGAGCTTTACTATTTACGTGCTCTAATTAGTGAAAAAGAAAATAAATTTTCAAGCGCTTTGAATCAACTAAAACAAGCAGAAGATCAGATTAAACATCAAACAGGCAATAACATGCATTTCGCATTTGCCATACTTAAACGCAAAGTTATCATTAAATTCAAATCAGGTGAAAAACAATCAGCAGAGAAAGAACTGAAAAATTTTGTCAATCAGCAAAACCAAAACGGTAATAGCCTGGCCTTTCGCTGGGGACTTTATCAATTGGGTTTATCAGGCGCTAAGGCTCGACACAACACACAATTCCCATGGTCAGAAATGAATAATTCTCAAGTTAAACAGACAAGCCAGCTTTGGTTACAAGGTGAGCCTTTCACCCATATCCAGGGTGATGTTTATCATCAATTATTGGATAAGCAAAAAAATCCAATTTTTAGCTGGTGCGACAATCCAGTTTGTGCAGATTTTATCGGTAAAGACAGTGCACGATTATTAAGTAAATTTGGTTTTCCCCACCGTGTACAGCATATTGCAGGGAAAGATTATCTTATTTATCCTCATGCAGGTTTCGTCGCCATGTTAGGTAATAAGAAAATTCAGCAGATTTTTCGTTATTCGGTTCCAGGTTGATTTATGAATAGCAACAGGGATTTTAACTTAGTAAGCCAGGCTACCAACAATGACAAAAACGCCAGGCAAGAAATCGTCAAAATAATTGATCCCATGATAATCCGTCAAAATAATCGATTTTGTCGAAAATATTGTTACGAGCAAAATTTCCACTACCAATGCACCTTACGACCACCACTAAATGGTGCACCAAAAGATGCGCCACTTTGCGAATGGGGAAATGCCGGATACGCTTGGATGCTATCTGAGCTCATCAACAACAATCGCTTAAAGACATTTCAAGCAAAAGATGGTGCCAGTTTAAAAGATTATTGGTTTGTCATATTAAATTCTCTGCCTTTCTTTGAGCGCTGGAAAGACTGGCGTTTCGGTAATCGAGTATATGTACCGGAATACATCACAACGCTACACCCAAAAGCCGGGAAAATATTTCGTGCCTTACGGCGTCAGCTCAATTCAGACGAAATTGCGCATGAAACCGGCTTGAACAAAAACGAAGTTAGAGAAATTTCAAACTCCATTATCCGACAATTGCTCGTTCGCGGACGCATGCACCTATTGTCTGCAGCAAAAGAAGTATCTTATGACGAATTATCTGAACAGGATGATAATCTTGCACTGGCGAACCAAGATAATGTTTTTGATTTTAACCATCAACAAACGCGTGCTGTTAAAAATGCCTTTACCCAACTGAATCCGGTTGAACAACATGTGCTTACTGGTTTTTTCATTGAAGAACTACCAGCAAAACGCATTTTACAGTCCTTGCAACACGTGGACTGGCCACTGTCTGACAACACCGCACGAGAAATTGAAAATATACAACAACTATATTATTTCCGGCGCAAGGCCATTAAAAAGCTGCATCAACTATTTCAACGTGCACTTGATCATCCAGGGAGCAAACAATGAATCAGCATTTAAGTATTGAACAATTAACTGACTTAAAACATGAACCAGAATCCGCTGATGACAAGATAATAAATCATTTAATCGATTGCCCTGCATGTCGCAGCAAAATTGAGGCGCTTGATAGTTTTTTCCAGGAACAAGTACTTGCATTTGATGGCAATGTGAACAATATTTCGCAAATCGATCGTACAAAAGATAAATTTAGTTGGCCTAATAACGCAGCTGAACAAAAGTCCTTATTAACCGGATTATTACTGTCCAACGATATTGAAAACAATGCACAAAAAGTTGATCACGCCGCAAACTTAAAAAAGCCAAACTTGTTTTCTCTACTTGTTCCTTTATGGGCTGCGGCTGCATGTGTGCTCATCAGTTTTGTCGTTAGTATTATGCTGATGTCGTCACCACAACAAAGCTTACTTGCGGTTTATCAAGATCCGGAAGGACTGACAGTCAATGAAGCAACAATAGGCATCGGTTTCTTCCAGGAGTCGCAACAAATTCGCCGTAATATTGATGCCGTGACACTCACAAAAAGTGATAATAATACTCTGCAAATGAACTGGCCTGCGTTTGCTGAATCTGGCACTTACACACTGGAAATACATGAACAAAACGGAACTCAGATATTCAATAAACAACTAACCAAAAGCCAGGCTAGCATACCACTCACCCTGGTAAAACCCGGACGTAACTATCAATGGTTACTAAGCCTGAAAGATGAAAACAATATTCAATATCACTTACCAGGTGGATTTGTTCTAGGAAAATAAATCATGAAAAATATATTTATAATTTGCCTTTGTCTACTGACATGTTTACACGCTGATGCTTTCGCAATAAGCCGAGGTATTGATCTAGAAAAGCCACCGGTAACGGGTATTGGTGATGGTAAATACTATGCGCTAATCATTGCCAATGCAGATTACCAGGATAAAGAAGGAGTATGGCAACCTTTAAATACAACAATAAGTGGTGCGCATGCTTTATCGAATATGTTACAGGAGAATTATCACTTTTCAGATGTAACTGTACTGGAAAACAGCAGCAGACGAGAAGTATTACTTACCCTGTCTGAACTGAATCGTAAAGTTAAAATTGGTGATAATGTTTTAGTGTATTACGCCGGGCATGGCTTTCTCGACAATCACACTGGCTTGGGTTACTGGATTCCGGTGGACGCCATTGGTAATGATCATACAACTTATATTCGAAATTCCACAATTCGTGATGAGCTGGGCGTCATTGCCAAGCGTGCCAGACATACCTTGCTAATTTCCGATTCCTGCTTTTCAGGCAGCTTGTTACGTACGGATACCCGCGGGCCCGAAATTGCTGTTGCTGATCAGGCTTATTATGAAAAAATGGCGCAAAAGAAAAGTGTTCAGATTATCACAGCAGGAGGCATCGAGTTTGTTGATGATGATTTTGGCGATTCAGGACTATCACCATTCACACATTTTTTACTTAATGAACTCAAACACAATAATGCCGTCCGCTTAAGCGCCAGTGAGTTAGCTTACCAGGTTAAAAAAGCTGTGAGTAGCAATGTCAGCCAAACGCCTCAAGCAGGCATATTACAAGGTGCAGGTGATGAATTGGGTGAATTTATTTTTGTGAATCTCAGTTTTGCCATAAAAATGCCAAAAGAGAATGATGACGATACGCAAGTCAAAGAAACTGAAATCATTACACAAGAACTAAACCAAGACATTCGCCGTCGTTTACCCTTGCCGGTATTTTAATCATGAAAAATTTATTTTTTTTAATCTTTTTAAGTCTTTTAATTGTGCCACAAGCTGTATTCGCCGCTGATTATAGTTTGGCGGTACGTTTTACCAACAGTAAATGGTCGGGTGAAGAAAGCAAACAAAACTTCGATGCTTCAACCACCGTTGTGGATTTAAGTGGAAAAATTCATCACCAACGTTTTTATGGCGGTTTAAACATCAGTGGTGGTAAATATAATTTCCCGGATAATGGCCCCAACCACCCAAACAATGTCACCTACGATCATGACAAACCATTAACAAAAAATAGCGTAGATTTAATTGCCGGCTACGAATTTTGGTCACATGGATCAGTATTCATCGGCACAAAAAGTATAGAGATTATCTGGCCAAATAATGACAAAATTACCTGGGCTGGTGTAGGTGCAGGTTTACATGCTTTTCACCCATTATCTTCTAAATGGATTAGCTACGGTAGCTTCAGCTTAATGCCCATGTTTGTGGATGCCAATGACAAAGCTGCTGGCCGTGGCGCTTACGTGGGATTGGAATTAGGTGTGAATTATTTGCTGGGTAAACGTTTTTATTTACACGGCGGATTACGTGCTGAAAACCTGTCTTACCAAATTGAAAATGAAAGCAACAATTATGGTTTTGGGGGATTAACATTTGGCGCAGGTGTAAGTTTTTAATGACTCTGCGTTTTATTTTAATCAGCCTTTTACTGCTTGCTGTCAACAAATCAGTTTTATCAGCTGAATATAACGCCAGCATAACAACACATTTGGGCAACAATAAAACTTTTCATGCTGGTGATAAATTCTCGCTACTGATTAGTTTGTCAGAAACAAGTTCGGCATTGATTATTTATGAAACAGCAGAAAATGACCTGATTCAAATTTTCCCAAATTACAATCTGTCTGAAACGCTGTTACCTTCTGGTGAATATTATCCGCTCACCTGGAATAAAGACGTTATGTGGTTTACCGTATCAGCACCTTTTGGCACTGAACGAATTTGGTTATTTACGGCAACAAAACCGTTTCCAAACCTCAATGATTTTTCGCAGAAAGTCGGCGTTTACTATCGCTTAAAGTTAAGCCTGGAACAATTGAAACAAAAATTAAACAGACATTTCATCGGAGCAGAAATTAATTTACATGTAGTACATGCACAGATTAATACGGCTCCTTAAATTACAGCCTAAGATTACATAAAAAAGCCGGTAACCAACTCTGGCTACCGGCTTTTTTGCCCTTCATATTGTATTATTAGTTATTTTTTTGTTATTTGGGCTGCAACACTAAATCGTAAACAGCATCTCCTTTGGTATTATATATACCTGTCGCTAAATCTCCATTACTTTCTATCGATACAGCACCAAAATTAAAACATTTTTTTGCATCTTCAAAATTTATTACATCACTATTGCATGCTGGACCAGAGTGATAACTTGTCGATTCAAGTTTTTCATCCGCTGTGGCAGAACTGATCATTTGATTCATATAAAGCAATGTCGCTATCAGTGTCATTAAACTCACGTAAAACATGGATTTGAATCGTATTCGCGTTCGGCGATTTTTAGAAAGTTTTCGTGAAGTCATTACTGTTTCCTAGAGAGGTGATTGATATTAGCATATGAAAACAGCCTCAGGTGACAGTTTAATTTCAAAACTGTTAAAAATTTTCTCTCTGTCGCTTTTAAAACATTATGTGTAAGCTTTGGGCATAAAACAACCTCCCAGAACGGGAGGCTTGTCGGATTGTTGGTGGGAGGGAGTGCGGAGGGAAGCAAGAAACCTGATATGATTTAAAAATCTGAATTTCTCATATTGTATTAATTACCTACAACGAGTGTTTTAATATCAATGAAAACAGTGATTCGCTTAACGCCATCAACAGCGCTAACGAATTTAGCAATTGCTCATTATTAAAAAGCATAAAAAACAAAGATGACCGTGATTTTAAAGTTTTGTGTTAATTACATGACGAAGCATGGAATGTGTATTGGCACAGCGAGGCTAAATCAATACCGGTGTAACCAGAACTAGGCTTAATAATAACCGTATTAATTTTCAGCAAACCTTGAGCCTCTGCATCTTCAATCATCACTAACGCAATGCGACCTTTAATACTGCCACCCAGATTAGCCCTTTCCAGTTTTAGCCATACCTCGATATTTTGAGCGAACAAATGTTTGAGCTCAACATGAGGAGTACTACCATTCGTTTCTAATATTTTCCTTGCTCATATTTTTCTACCCTTGTAAATTTTATTGATTCGGTTTAATTTGTCTTTCATCCTGATGTAATTCTTAGAAATAATTCACATTACTTACTCATGCTCACCGACATCCCGCATTAAAGTTAATAACTAATAACGTCGATAATTAATACCGACTGGCGGCATATAGAAGATAAAATTTTTCCTTGTCAGGTATTTAAAAGAAATATGGACAATACATCTAAACGAAGTGAAGATCGTTTGCATAAACTGCAATTAACCACATCTTCCAGTACGCTAAAATTTGATGAAAAAATCAAAGCCATTCTACAACTTGGTCTCGAATCTTTTGAACTGGATGTCGCCATACTTTCAAACATTCATGATAATAATTACATCGTCTTCAGTGCATTATCACCCAATAACAACCTGAACAAAGGTACAAAATTCGAATTGGGTGATACCTATTGCCGTTACACATTAAAAAATGGACATGCAACCTCGATTCATCATGCCGCCAAATCAGAATGGAAAAACCACCCTTGCTACGAAAAATTCCAATTAGAAGCTTATATGGGCTGCCCGGTTTATGTAGAAGACCAAATATTCGGTACCTTGAATTTCTCTAGTCCAAATCCTTCATCAATGGAATATGATGAAAACGACATGGAATTTTTACAGCTCATGGCACAGTGGGTAGGCCTGGAACTGGAGCGTCAACAATCTGCAGAAAAACTCCGTAATAAAAATCGATTACTAGCCGCGATAAGCCGCACTAATGAACATTTTATTGCCAATATGCAGCCTCAAGCATTATTCGATAAATTATTAACCGATGTGCTGGATTTATCCGATAGCGAATACGGTTTTATCGGCGAAGTGTTATACACAAAAGACGGCGCACCATACTTAAAAACCCATGCCATTTCCAATATCGCCTGGAATGAACAAACACGTCAATTCTACAACGATAATGCGCCTAACGGATTAGAGTTTTACAACCTGAAAACATTATTTGGGGAAGTATTACGAACGGGAAAAATTGTGATTTCCAACGATCCGAGTAATGATTCCCGTGGTGGCGGCTTACCTGAAGGCCACCCAGCGATGCATGCATTTCTCGGTATTCCGCTTTATTTGGCTGATGAGTTTGTTGGAATGGCTGGTGTAGCAAACCGAGAAGATGGTTATGATAATGACATAATTGATTATCTGGCCCCTTTGCTTGGCACCTGCAGCAATATTATAAATGCCTATCGGGTTAATCGGAAAAAAAAAGAAACCGAATTTGCTTTACGGAAAAGTGAAGAACGTTTTCAAACCATTTTTCATTGCGCGCCTTTTGGGGTAGCACTCATTAATTTGCAAGGCTATTGTCACCTCAGTAATAACGCATTTCAAAAAACCCTGGGGTATACTCAGGAGGAGTTAATGAGTCGGCCTTTTAACGAGTTTTCCCACCCTAAAGATCAATCAAAGGGTATTAACAGTATTAAAGAACTCGTATCCGGCGGGAAGGAAAGTTATTCTTGTGAACGTCGTTATATCACAAAAAATGGTAAGACAATTTGGACAAATCTAGCATTATCTATAGTGCGTGATGCGCAGAACAATCCTTATAATATCATTGCTATGATGCACGATGTAACAAAACGTAAGAATGTAGATAGTGAGCTGAAACGGTTTAAAACCACATTGGATCAAACTCTGGATTGTGTATTCATGTTTCATCCAAACAATCTCCAATTTTTTTATGTTAACCAAGGTGCGATGGATCAAGTTGGATACAAATACGAAGAATTGATGCAAAGAGGTCCAATTGATATCAAACCGAATGTAAACTACGACTCATTCATGGAAATCATTGATCCACTCATAAACGGCAAACAAGATTCCGTAACATTTGAAACCATTCATCAACATAAAAATGGCACACAAATTCCAGTGGAGATATTCTTACAATACATTGCACCAGATGGCGAAGACCCTCGTTTTGTCGCCATTGTTAGGGATATTTCTGAACGCAAGAAAATTGATAAAATGAAAAATGAATTCATTTCCACGGTGAGTCATGAATTGCGCACACCTTTAACATCCATTCGAGGCTCGTTGGGTTTAATAGATAGTGGTAGCACAGGCGAAATACCAGAAGAAATGAAACCCTTAATTTCCATTGCACATCGGAACGCAGTTCGTTTAATATTATTAATTAATGACATTTTGGATATGGATAAAATCGCCTCGGGTAATATGCAATTCCATTTTCAACAAGTATCTCTTCCCAAGCTACTTAACCAGTCCATAGAAAATAACAAAGGATACACAGAACAGTATTCCGTTGGCATAAGAGTCACCGAACCCATAGTAGATGTAACAATCGATGTGGATGTCGATCGCTTCGATCAGGTTATGTCAAATTTAATTTCCAACGCTGCTAAATTTTCTCCGGAAAAAGAATGTATTGAAATAACTACTGCTCTCGAACAGGGACAGGTTAAAATTACTGTTCATGATAATGGCTCAGGAATTCCTGAAGAGTTTCAGAACAAGATTTTTAAGAAGTTCACCCAGGCAGATTCCTCCAATATTCGACAAAAAGGTGGTACGGGCTTGGGCTTGAGTATCACTAAATCCTTAGTGGAACATATGAATGGCAATATTGGTTTCAATAGCGATTCTACCAATGGCACAAATTTTTATGTAATTCTTCCTGTGGTAAACAATACAAAGCAAGAAGCTTCAGTAGATTAGTTTGATTTAACTAAGTTGTATTAGTCTCGACTTAATCTGACACTTCGACTTGACGTGAAGAGAGTTACCCGTTTTGATAAAGGTGCGAATCTAAAATCAAAACTAAAAGGTAACTCTCAATGATCCATACTAACAATCCCATT
>Ga0316207_10001936_pt1 | contig 23072 bp, 18 predicted proteins | sample 6weekpyrite_MG_FD_204943 | JGI IMG/M metagenome (GOLD analysis project Ga0316207, IMG submission 204943) | Microbial mat bacterial communities from mineral coupon in-situ incubated in ocean water Damariscotta River, Maine, United States -... | ecosystem: Environmental > Aquatic > Marine >... | reverse complement strand
CTTTTATGTGAGTCATTTCGCCCTCACGTGGAAAGTGCTTGTCCTGTAACCGTGATAACCAAAAACGCAATGCAGCGGCGCGTAGCATCAGCTGCCAGTCACCCTTTTCTTCTCTGCTAAGAGCACGTTCCTGCTGATAAGCCAGTAAAAAATGTTGGACACGTTCGCTGTCCAGGCTACCGTCATCATTGCTGCACCAGTCGTTAACCGTTACTGCCACGTCATAGAGCAGTACATCGTTGCAGGCATAGTAGAAGTCGATAATGCCGGTTAATTTATCACCATCGAATAAGGCATTATCACGAAACAGGTCTGCGTGGATAACACCGCGAGGTAGATTATCGTTGCGATGTTTTGACTGATAAGCGAGCTCGTTTTCAAGCAATTGCTTTTGCTCTGGTGACAAATGAGGCAAAAGACGTTGACTAGTTTGTTGCCACCAGTGAGGGCCACGCTCATTAGTGCGTTGACCGCTAAAGTTTTTGGTGACCACATGGGCATGACCGAGCGCATGTCCCAGTGCTGCACATTGCAGTATATTTGGGTTGCTGACACTTTTACCATTTAAACGTTGAACCAGTGCTGCAGGTTTGTCGCAGAGTGTTTTAAGGTAATGCTTGTTGTTATCGGCAATAGGGTGGGCGCTGGGTACCTGATGTTCATTTAAGTGTGCCATTAATTCAAGGAAAAAGGGTAGCTCATCAGCAGAGAGCGTTTCAAAAAGGGTGAGCACATAATGCCCTTGCGTCGTTTCAACAAAATAGTTGGTATTTTCAATGCCATCACTGATCCCTGCTAAGCTGACCAAGTCACCTATGGTGTATTCAGTTAAAAACTGACTCAGAGATTGTTCAGTAACCGTGGTGTAAACAGACATTCTGGGGTGTTCCGCAAATAAAAGAGGGCATTGTACCTGACTAAGCATTAAAAAAGGATAAGCCAGAATAGAAAATGAGCGTACAAATGCTCAATGTGAGCCAAAGGATTAGATTAATTTTAAAGCACATTCAGTTGGTGTCATATAATAAACTACGGCGGTAAATTCAGCGAAAACCGATAGTCTATTATGGCTCAAGTATAAGAATTAACAGTTATAAGTGAATGATTATATTCACGAAATACTGATTGTGGGTGATGCGATAAACCAGATAGATACATCAGGTGAAGAAGTGTTACATCATGTTGTGCAGCGCTTAAATGATAACAGTGTTTCGGTTTACTTTGGTGGCCTGAAAAAAACAGATACTTGATGTGTTAAGACGTACAGAATGATGGAACAGATTACTGAACAAAACATTCATGCTACTTCTGGAATGGCTCTTAATGCGATATATCAAAAATTAAAACTAATGAAAGAGACAGATGAAGAGTTATTCTGTCCTTTATACCCTGACTGTATTCCCGAAGGTTATAAGCGGGACTAATTATTTTTTGTTAAAGGGTGCAATTAGTTTTCTAACGACATCGTATTCCGCATCAGATGTTGCTGCGAAACCATTGTACTTTGCATCGAGAGCTTTAATAATCCGTAGGTGCTCAGGATTATTGCTATCGAGTGACAGGAACGCTTTGCGTAGTTTTGCCAGTAATTTGGGGCTAACATTTTTGCTTGCAGCTATATTATAAGGTGGTAGATGAGGTGAGCTGTATATAATACGTAAGCCTTTGTTTTTCCATTTAAAGGCTTTGGTATCTTTTAGTATTCCTGCATCAAAGTCACCCCTGTTTACTGCAATGGCTATATTGTCATAGTGTCCCAGAAATTTCATTTCTTTGAGTTGTTCAAGTTTAATGCCTGCACCAACAACGGTCGCACGTTGCAACAGGGCACGTTTATCTCCAAAGGCAAAAGTTTTACCAATAAGATCGTTTACGGTTTTTATTTTGCTATCATGTTTGACAACAATCATAAGTTGAAAGCTTGCTTTTCCTTTGGTGACTGTTTTTGCAATAATTTGAGCATTACCTTTTGCACGGGCACGTAAATAAGCAACTGGCGTAAGATAGGTAAGGTCAACGTTGCCTTTAACTGTATCATTTATTGCTGCCCCCATATTGGGTGATAGACGTAATGAAACATTGCGGTTTAATGTTTTGCCAAGATATTGTGTAAGCGGTTTTAGCCGTTTATGCATTTCCGCAGGGATATCCATTGCAACCGAGCCAAAAACCAGTTCATTATTCTGATCACTACTGATCGCAGACATAGGTAAGAGCAGGCAAAGTGCAAAAAAATAAAAGTGGAATTTTTTCATGCTGTATTTCCTTCAGGCTTTAGATGCTTCTTTTTTTGAAGTCATTTCGTCGTAGTGAGTAACGGCATTTCTGCCGTTTTCTTTACTGTAGTAAAGTGCTGCATCTGCAAACCGGTATAAGTGATCTGCATAGTTATCAAAGTTACTTTTTGTCAGGGTTGCGATACCCGCACTGGTCGTCACGCTAACATTATACTCATCAATTTTTATTATTAGACTGTGAATAGTTTTGCGTAACTTTTCTGCCAGTTCGATAGTGGTAGGCTTATCTGTACGTTTGCATATTATTGCAAATTCTTCACCACCTATCCGGCACACGATATCTGTTTTACGGATACTATTAAGTAATAATTCGGAGATTTTTTTCAAAACGGTATCGCCGTGTGCATGGCCATAGGTATCATTTACATTTTTAAAGTGATCAATGTCGAGAATAATTAAGCTAACAGTGTCGCCATGACGTTGAGTTAAATTGACTTCTTTTTCAAGTTGTTCTTCAAAGTAGCGACGGTTATATAAACCTGTTAATGAATCGGTTATTGATAGTTGTAAGAACTGTTCATTGAGTTCCTTTAATTCTTCTTTTTGTTTTTTAAGATCAGTAATATTGCGCTTTAATTGTTTGTCGGCAAAGTCAACACGATTAAGCAGTTCATGGTTAGCCTCATTTAATTCCTGGTTAAGCTCATTAAACTGTTGTGCAAGCTGGCCAAATTCATCGTTCGAGTTAATTTGAATAGGCTCAATAATATGACTTGCTTTTGAACGTGTAAGTGTTTCAGAAATAATTGTAACGGGACGAATTATGATGAATGACAGAGCAATAAATTCTCCAATAACAATAATTAATGTGATAAAAAGTTCACGTTGCAAATATGTATATTTTTGTGAGTCGATATGTTGTAGAGAATAGTCTGCGTTAAGACCTAATGTGAGCTCACCCAGCTTGTCGCTATCCAGAACAATATCATGGCTAAAGAGTCTCATGCGTTTTTCATCATCAACAAAAGTTCCTGCCTGTGAAATTGTTTTACCTTTAGTACCAATGACTTTTGCGTAATCGACTTCTTCGGTGAGTGTAATTTCTTTTAGTAGTAAATCGATAGTATGGTAATCATAACCGACAACGCTATAAGTGAGTGATTTTGAAACAAAGCGACTAATATCACTGCCGCGACTGTCGATTTGTTTCATAATGCGCTGCTTTTCTTCATTCAAAGTAAACCAGCTGTTGATACTGAGGGTGGTCAATATCACCAGCACAAGCATTAATAAAACTTTTAATCTAATGCCAAAACGAAAAAAATGGGATGGGGCTAAACTCAAGGGTATGGAACCTGCACTCTATTAATATATACCTTTGAGTGTATCGGCAAGAAATTAGCGAGGCTTTAGATTATTTGCATATATAAGATACTGATATTTTTACCATTCCATTAAAATCCATTGATTAACATTAGCTTTTTTTATGTCATTTTCGGTGGCATCAAGTACGCCATCGCCATCGCTGTCATACATGTAATACGGTTTACCGGTTTTGGGGGTAATTTTTGCGTAACGAAGCTTACCGTTAACGCGAACTTCTTCGATGGTCGCATCTTTTTTCTGGATAATGGTGACTTCTTTGTTGTCAGGGGAGGGGACAGAACTGTCTTTTGAGTTTGTGCTTTGCTCATCTTCTGGTGGTGCTGGAACATTATCTGCAGCATAGATATTGGTTGCAAAAAATAATGCAGTAATTAGTGGGGTAATCTTGAAAATAAACTTTTTCATGTCTCTTCCTTTGTTTAGAGCAGCGATATTTTTTCTGCATCTTCACGTGACGGTTCAAAGCCTGTTTCTTCATAATGCTTAAAGATGGCATTGAGTATTTCATCTGGATTATCAATAAGTTGTATTAAATCCAGATCTTCGGCATTAATTGTGCCCTCGGCCACCATCACGTTTTTAAACCAGTCTAAAAGACCTTCCCAAAATGGGCGATGAACCAGAATAATCGGAATTTTACGTGTTTTTCCAGTTTGAACCAGGGTTAATATTTCTGCAAGTTCATCAAGTGTGCCAAACCCGCCGGGCATCACAACATAGGCCGAAGCATACTTTACAAACATCACTTTGCGCGAAAAAAAGTGTCTGAAAGTAAGCGAGATATCCTGGAAGCCATTCCCTGACTGCTCATGAGGTAATTGAATATTAAGGCCAATGCTGGGTGATCGTCCTTCGTAAGCCCCTTTGTTGGCTGCTTCCATAATACCTGGGCCACCACCACTGACCACAGAAAAGCCTGCATCTGAGAGAGTCCGTGCTATATCGACGGTTAGCTGGTAGTAGGGGTTATCTGGTTTGGTACGTGCTGAACCAAAAATACTGACTGATGGGCTGATTTTTACCAGTCGTTCAAAGCCCTCAACGAACTCTGCCATAATCTGAAAAATCTTCCACGATTCACGTGTCAGCTGGGTATCGTTAACAGGGCTAAGTCCAGGATGAACTGGCTTATTGTGTTTTGTCATATCGCAATCTTTTTGAGTTTAAGTCGTTAGTAAAAGTATAGTGTTTATTTAATCATTTGTTATTAATGTTTAATTCAAACTGCTTACACGGGTAGAATATAGGTTTATTTCAAAGCGTATATTAAAATTTATGGCTAACAAAAATTCAGCTCCTTTTCTACTCGTCGATGGTTCTTCTTATCTGTTTCGAGCCTATCATGCAATGCCGGGTTTTAGTAATTCAAAAGGTGAGGCAACCGGTACTATTTATGGTGTAACCAATATGTTGCGTAAATTGATTGCAGATTATCATCCCAGTCATATTGCTGTTGTGTTTGACGCTAAGGGTAAAACCTTTCGTCATAAAATGTATAAGGATTACAAGGCAAACCGACCACCTATGCCGGATGACCTGCGTGAGCAGATTGCACCAGTACATAAAATTGTAGAAGCAATGGGGTTACCGTTAATTAGTGTCAGTGGTGTTGAGGCAGATGATGTTATTGGTACTCTTGCTGCGCAGGCCAGTGAGATAGGAATGGAAACACTTATTTCTACTGGTGATAAAGATATGGCACAGCTGGTTAACAAGCATGTGTCCTTAATTAACACCATGACAGATGTGTTTAGTGATGTTGATGGTGTAAAAGAAAAATTTGGAGTGGCACCGGAACAGATCATTGATTATCTGGCATTAATGGGAGACAAGGCAGACAACATTCCGGGTGTTCCCAAGGTTGGCCCTAAAACAGCAGTAAAGTGGTTGGAAACATACGGCTCGATAGAAAACATTATTGAGCATGCAGATGAAATAAAAGGCAAGGTTGGTGAGAGTTTAAGGGATAATCTTCAGCAACTGCCTTTGTCGCAGGAATTAACCACTATCAAGTGTGATCTCGAATTAGAAGTCACGCCTAAAACATTAGTCTATGCAGACCCGGATGTAGATACCCTACGTGAACTGTTTGGCCGTTATGAATTTAAAACATGGTTATCTCAGCTGGATAACAATAACAATTCACTGTCTTCCAAAATAGAAGCAAAAGAAAAAGCTAAAACCGAATACGAAAAAATACTAACAGACAAACAATTAACTGCGTGGTTAAAAAAACTAAAATCTGCCGAGGTTTTTGCTTTTGACCTGGAAACTACCAGTCTGGAATATATGCAGGCTGAAATTGTCGGCTTGTCTTTTTCAGTAGAAGCTAATAAAGCAGCCTATGTACCTTTAGCGCATTGTTATGAAGGTGCGCCTAAGCAACTTGAACTTGAAAAGGTATTAACAAAGTTAAAACCATTATTAGAAGACTCAAAGAAAGCCAAGCTAGGGCAAAATCTTAAATATGATATGAGTGTATTAGCTAACTATGGTATCGATATGCAAGGTATTAAATACGATACCATGCTGGAGTCATACGTTATAGATAGTGTAGGCAGTCGGCATAATATGGACGCATTGGCTTTACGTTACCTGGATAAACAAACCATTCATTTTGAAGACATTGCAGGCAAAGGTGCTAAACAGGTTACCTTTGATTATATTGATGTTGATCAGGCAACCGAATATGCAGCAGAAGATGCAGATGTAACTTTACAGCTGCACCAGGTGCTTTGGCCTAAGTTAGAGAAATCAGAATCGTTAAAAAATATTTTTGAAAAAATTGAAATGCCTTTGCTGCCTGTTTTGTCGAGAATGGAGCGTCGTGGTGTACTGCTGGATATAAAAGCTCTGGAAAAACAAAGTAAACAATTAGAAAAACGTATTAATGAATTAGAACAACAGGTACATACTCTGGCAGGTGAAGAGTTTAATTTGGGTTCGCCAAAACAGCTGCAGAAAATTTTGTTTGAGAAGCTAGAGTTACCCATTATTTCTAAAACGCCTAAAGGACAACCTTCTACCGCGGAATCGGTGTTGGTTGAATTGGCACATGACTATGAGTTACCGAAGTTAATTTTAGAATACCGATCACTGGCCAAGTTGAAATCAACTTATACGGATAAGCTTCCAAAAATGATCGACAGTAATACGGGTCGAATACATACTTCCTATCATCAGGCTGTTGCTGCTACCGGTCGTTTATCTTCAACAGATCCTAACCTGCAGAATATTCCGGTAAGAACAGATGAAGGCCGCCGTATTCGTAAAGCCTTTATAGCTAATAAAGGAAATAAAATACTAGCAGCAGATTACTCCCAAATTGAGTTGCGTATCATGGCTCACCTTTCTGAAGATAAAGGGTTGGTGACCGCATTTGAAAAAGGTATTGATGTTCATAGTGCAACCGCCGCAGAAGTTTTTTCTGTAGATGTTGAAGCTGTGACAAAAGAACAACGCCGCCGTGCTAAAGCAATTAACTTTGGTTTAATTTATGGTATGTCTGCTTTTGGTTTGGCAAAACAACTTGACATCGAACGCTATGAAGCACAGCAATATGTTGATTTATATTTCGAACGTTACCCTGGTGTAAAAGACTACATGGAACGTACACGTAAAATTGCCAGTGAGCATGGTTATGTTGAAACAGTTTTAGGAAGGCGACTTTATTTGCCAGACATTAACGCGCGTAATGCAATGCGCAGGCAATACGCAGAACGTACAGCGATTAATGCACCGATGCAGGGAACGGCAGCAGATATCATAAAACTGGCAATGATTCAGCTAGACAAAGATATACAAAAAACGAAACTGGAATGTGCCATGTTAATGCAGGTACACGATGAGCTAGTTTTTGAAGTAAAACACAAAGACCTTGATGCTGCGTCAAAGCTTATTAATGAAGCTATGGCCAATGCGATAAAGCTAACTGTGCCACTGGTCGTGGATATTGGTGTGGGTGATAATTGGGACGAAGCACACTAACATTCTATTTTACCAAAAAGGTACATTTGGTTTGCATAACTATTTGAATTTTTAAAGTTTTATTTTTATTAGACGATACGGATATTGTCTAATAAATAAAGCAGTATAAATGAATGTAGTTAAGTTAATCCCAGGTGATATTCAGATCGATATCCCACTACCCTGGTCTGTGTATGACAGTACCGATTACCTGTTATTTAAGCAGGGACATGTTTTCGAATCCGAAAAAAAAATATGGGAAATAATTGAACGCGGCGCTTATCGTGATCACGATTCTGATATAGGTAGTCAGGTCGCAGCCTATGAACATCAGGATAACTTTGATAATACTCGAAGTCCTTTTTATCTGGTAAACCACTGCGCTGACCGGTTAGGTGAAATTCTTGAACATATTGAAGATGGGAATCTTGAGATTTCACAATATGTTATTAGGCTGGCTCATGACATTATGTGGTTATGTGACAGGGATATGGAGGCTGCATTTGCAATCTTTCATATTCCCGCAACACACAAAAAATATTCTTTATATCATCCAGTACATGTTGCGTTGTTATCTTCCGTGCTCGCTATGCGGATGAATATTAATGATCAACGTAGAACCTCATTAGTGGCCGCAGCCTTAACAGCTAATGTTGGTATGCGTAATTTTCAGGAAGTGTTACAAAGACAGTGTTTAGAGATAACAGACAAACAAAGAGAGTTAATAAAAAAACACCCGCTTACATCAGTTAGAATTTTAAAAGCTGCCGGTGTTGGAGATCAACTTTGGTTGAATGTGGTTAGTCAGCATCATGAGCAGGTAGATGGTGGTGGATACCCAAAAGGGTTGTCAGGCGATGAAGTTTTGATTGAAGCCAGTATTATTTCAATTTCTGATTGTTATACCGCGATGATGTCTAAACGAGCCGATCGTAAAGCAGTGAATGTTAAAGATACTTTGCGGGAATTTTTTACTGAAAAAGGTAATGCTTATACTGAATCACTTGCGGTGCAGTTAGTTAAAGAGTTGGGTATATACCCGCCAGGTACATTTGTTAGGTTAGCCAATAACGAACAAAGTATTGTGGTTAAGCGTTTTGTTGGTCGTTCAAACACACCTATTGTTAAAAGTGTAGTGGGTGCAGATGGAGAGCTCCTGCCAACGCCGATAGTGCGAGATACCAGCAATAAAACCTACCAGATAATGGAAAGCATTTTGCTGCCAAAAGGTATAAAAATAAATTACGAAAAGATTTGGGGATATAGCTAAAAGTATTTCAAATACAATGAACTTTTAATCTGGCTGAAAGTCTCAAGAAGTACATATGTTTAGGCATATCCTCCCGCCAAGCTCCCTCAAATATTGGCGGAAGTAAAAATGCCGGTTCCCCAAGCCGGCGTAATTTACCTCGGTGATCATCTCCCCACAGATGCATCGAGGTTTTTTTATTTCTGCAACTATTCAGCAGCCAGATTGCTGTGTTGAAAATCGTCTCAAATGCGCATTGGCTTATTAGCAAATGCTTAATAATGAGATATATCTCTCAAAATGACCATAAAATCGACAAACAGGGTAAAAAATAGGTGTGAAAAACTTCATTTTGGGCTAACCTATGGGTTAACCCACTATGACCCTGGTGGGTTAAATAAGGTGCGTCAGGTCTATCACCCCATGAGAAACTGACGAATCATTGCCCTGGAATATACCTCTCCCACAACCCTGGTATTCCGGGGCTTTTTCTTTGTGCGCTAAAAAAATGATTAAAATAGGTTCATACAACCTGATCCTGATCAATCTTTTCTGATTTGCCTGTTTAGCTTGCTTGTTAATTTCGCATGTCTTGGCTAGTTTTATTAGTAAATAGAATAAATAATTAAGGAGGCAGGGCTAATGAATACAATAACAGTCTATCTGGATGAAGCTTTAAGCATCAGGGACATGGTTAAACTAAAACGTGAAATTATGGCGCTGCCACATGTGATGGATGTGGAACGTCCTCGTCAGGATAAACATGATCTGACTATTGATTATAAAGCTAACTCAGAAATGCCAACTATGTTATTAAGGGAGTTACGCTCTAAAGGCTTCCATCCGGATATCGTTTCTGCTTAGAGCTATGCAGGGTGTTTAGTTATAGACAAGAAAAAAGATTGTCAGGTTAGGTGAGTAGTTTTGCTGTAATAAAAAAAGCCTTACGTATTAACGTAAGGCTTTTTCACTTATGTACTTTTATTTAACGCTTAAATGAACGGCGGCTAAATAACAAGCCAGTTAAACCAAATAAAAGCATTAATAATGACGATGCTTCTGGAACAGAAACACTTTTCGTTGTGATGCTCGCTAAGGGTACATCAGCTGATGTTGAGTCAAAGCCAAATGGGTCACCAAAACGTCCGTTTGAAGCGACATACCCAGCGTCTGCTACACAAGAAAGGTAATCACAATAGCTACCAGATATAGTGGAGGAGGCTTCGTATACAATTGTTTCATAGTATTTTATCCAGTCTTCCTCACAGGCAGGGTCACTAAGATCTGTGCAAGAGGGAAGGACGACTCCGAAGGCTGTTAATGATGTATTAAAATGGCCATGGAATAAACGCCACTGGTTTACGCAAGCAGCTGTTGTATCCTGACAATTGGGATAGGGCAAATCAGAGTTTTCAAAGAATGCTTCATCAGCGACCCCGTATGTTTTAGTGCCCAGCTTATAGGTAAGCTCAAGTGACTCGCCTGCTGCCAGATTACCCAGATCAAGTGCGAAAACACTATCTGCCCACTGGTAATTTGACGATGTGCCAAAGTTTTGAAAAGTACCACCTAAATCAACACCTGATGTCGTGAGGGTAGGTCCACTGTTACTATGATCGATTTGCCCGTAGGTCGCCCATGCTAGTGTATTATTGACATAGATTTCGCCATAGTAAGATGAAGATGCGAAGTCGTTTGTAGCATCGATATCAGTTGTTCTAAGTTCACCTGCCAGGATATTAAAATCAAAAACAACTGCAATATCTGACGATGTGTCATTGGTAAAAACATCATTCCAAATTACTTCACCAAATGCAGAATATTCAGTACCCGATCCTATTGCAGAGGTAACCATGTAACCACCTTCACGGACAATGGCCTCACCAAATGCATGGCTGCCTGTGACTGCATTATCTGAACTTACAATTTTTTGAACGGTTCCACCATTTGCACTACCACTGTCGACAGTATAAGTTGAGGTTGAAGCAGTGGGTACTACAGAGCTTGCGACTGTTGAGTCGGCTCCTGCACTGGCAGATATTTCTAGTGCATGCGCGGTATTCAGTTGGAGCAAGCATAGAAAGGCAACAGCCATTAAAATAGCTGAATTTTTTAATGTATCCATGAGATATTACCCTTTATATTTTTATTGACCACATAATTTTTAGGGGGGGGTAATAGCAATTTTACAGTAAAGATAAAAAGTGTTCTGTTTACTTTATATCCAATGACTTAATTATTATTGAGTAAGGCGGCTAATTTGTGATGGGGGACAGGTTTGCTGAACATAAAACCCTGAGCAATTTCGCAGTTAATTTTTTCTAAAAATGCCAGCTGTTCTTCATGTTCAACACCTTCAGCAACAATTTTTAGGCCCAGTGTATGTGCCATTGTTACGATTGCCTGGACAAAAGCTTTGTCCTTATCGGAGTTGTGTAGATTTTTTATAAAGGAACGATCTATTTTCAAATTATCGATAGGCATTTGTTGCAAGTAACTGAGTGACGAATATCCTGTGCCAAAGTCATCAATTGAAATATGTACGCCGAGTTTTTTTAGTTGATGTAAGATAGTAATGGTTTTATCAATTGCATGCATGGCTGTTGATTCGGTAATCTCTAAATCAATTTGTTCTGGATCGATACCTGAAGTATCAATGGCATCTTGTACAGCAGTGATAAGGCTGGTATGTGCAAACTGTCGCGGTGACAAGTTAATGCTAACTCTTATTTTACCTAAACCCTGTTGTTCCCACTGTATAACTTGTTTGCAGGCCTGAGTAAGAACCCAGTCACCAATTGAAATAATCAGACCCGAATCTTCTGCAATACTAATAAAATCTACAGGTGAGACAATTCCCTGTGTTGGATGATGCCATCTGAGCAGTGCTTCTACTCCGATTATGTCTCTGGTAGTGTTGATCCGGTTAAGCGGTTGGTAATAAATTTCCAGTTCGTTTTTATCTAAAGCTTCATGCAAGTCGTGTTCTAACGTGAGTCGTTGTTTAGAACGCTTATTCATTTCAGAATTAAAATATTCAAACTGGTTACCACCGTTTTGCTTGGCATGATACATCGCAATGTCGGCAGAAGAGAGCAAGCTATTCATATCCTTGTCATCAATTGGATAAACAGTAATGCCAATACTAACCGTGGTAAATACTTTATGGCCACTTAGGTAATGTGGTGAGGAAATAGATTCCAGTATATTCTGTGCAACGCGATTAACATCATCAATGTGTTCTATATCTTCAAGAATAATAGCGAACTCATCACCACTAAAGCGGCAAACGGTATCGCTATCCCGAACATTTTCGCTAAGACGATTGGAAATAGATATAAGCAGTTCATCGCCTATAACATGCCCAAGTGTATCGTTTATTGGTTTAAAACGATCACAGTCAATAAATAAAACAGCCATTAAAACGTGGTGGCGTTCCGTACGTTTTATCGCGCTTTGTATTCTATCGTTTAGTAGTCTTCTGTTCGGCAAGCCTGTCAGATGATCATAAAATGCCTGACGTTCTATATCCTGTCGATAGTATTCCTGTTGTTTCTCATTTTTTGTAATTAGCTTTAGGGTAAAATAAACAATACTGATACAAACAAATATAACGACAGTGGAAACAATCCACATAATGCCAACAAGACGGTTATAATTTTCTTTGTTGTTGTTTATTGCAAGTTTGGTTTCTGCGCGCTGTAAGTCCTGTAGTTGTGATAAAACATTAAACACATCTTCTTGCAAAGTAACAGCTTTGCTTATTAATAGTTCTTTAGCTTTCGCCATTTCGTTAAATTGGACTAAATCTGCAATCTCATTTTGTATGGGAGCAACTTTTTGAGATAGGTCAGCTTGTTCATCAAGAATTTCTTCTTCTCTGTCACTTAAGTCTAATGCTAAAAGTTTATCTCGAGTATCTACAAATTTCCCGCCGTAAAAAGCCATTCGTTCTCTTGATTTTTTTAAGTCAGCTTCATTTTCGACAATAAGCATATGTTGAAGGCTAATCGTACGTTCACGTGCAAACTGATGCATTTTTTTAGCAAGGTGAATCTTTAGATTATTGTAATTTACTATTCTATCCAGACTAGCCTTGCTTGAGTTTAAATGACTCACACCAATGATTATAAGTAGCGAAACAAGTAAAAGTATTGATCCGAATCCAAGCAAAATTATTATTTTTGATTTTGTCACTTTTAAATTCGATATTATTTAGCTGGAATAGGCGGTATAGATTTTGAATGGTAGTTAATGACCATATACCTTATATGTGTCGTCCATTAATCTTACTAACTTTAGAGTTTAAAGCGGATTTGTAGAAAATTATTAAATTTGAAGCCTAAGTGGAGACAATTTGAATTTTTTCAGGTGTATTCACACCATTTATCTAACACGTTCCAGGCTTCATTCAGACCATCCCCTGTTTTTGAAGAAAACATTTGTGCGCTCACATCAGGGTAGATGCTAATCATTTTTTGCACTTTTAACAGGCTGTTTTTGGCGGCACCAAATTTAAGTTTGTCAGCCTTTGTTAATAAAATATGTACAGGTACTTCGATACTGCTACACCATTCCAGCATTTGTTGATCGAGATCGGTCATGGCATGGCGAATATCCATTAATAAAATAATACCCTTTAGGGATAGCCGGTTTTCAATATATTCGGCCATGTTTTGTCCCCAGCGCTGACGTAAGTGGCCGGGTACTTTTGCGTAGCCATAACCGGGTAAGTCGACCAGGCGATGAGTCTCATCCAGCTCAAAAAAGACCAAATGTTGAGTACGGCCGGGTGTTTTACTGGTTCTTGCCAGGCTTGTTTGGTGGGTTATACGGTTAATAGCGCTGGATTTACCGGCATTTGAGCGACCAGCAAAGGCAATTTCGTAGCCTGAATCGAGCGGTCCCTTAGCCATTTTAGGCACGCTAGTGATAAAGCGGGCTTGCTGGTATTTGGGGTGGGTCTGCTTAAGGGTTTTTTTCATTGCCATATTCAGGTTGGGTTCAGCTCGTTGGGTATATTCTTTATTTATAGGTAGCAAAATGATCTAAATCATGGATTTGCCTTGTCTGACTTGACCATTGCGGTGGCAATCGGTATAAAGTGCAACAAAATTTAGGCATTCCGGGCATTTGTGTGGTGTAGAGTATACCGTAGTTACAATGTCATTTTGATACCGTCATGTTGATACGTCTGGAAATATTATAAGTAATTGATATTTGGAGTTTAAAAATGAAAAAATTAGTAATTATCGCTGCATCTGCTTTAATGATGGGTTCTATGGCAACTGTTTCTGCTAATGGTCAAAAAGACTACCAGGCTGCATGTTTCGCATGTCATGGTACTGGCGCTGCTGGTGCACCTAAAGTTGGTGATAAAGCGGCATGGAAAGCACGTATTGCTCAAGGTAATGCAAAAATGTACGAAAATGCTATTAAAGGCTTTAAAGGTAAAACTGGTTTTATGCCTGCTAAAGGTGGTTCAAGCCTAAGCGACGACGCTGTTAAAGCAGCTGTTGACTATATGGTTAACAATAGCAAGTAAGCTTTACTTTACAATTTAAGTTAAAACGTTACCGGGACGATAGATAGTCGTTCTGGTGACGTTTTATTTTTATGGTTTTTTAAAAAGGTAAACTCTAAATGAAAACTCAAATTAAAATCGCAATTGCAAGCATTGCTCTGTTTATGGCGACATCTCCTGTGATGGCTGCGGGTGATGCACAAGCAGGTAAGGCGAAAGCGCAGGTTTGCTTTAGTTGTCATGGTGCCAATGGTGCATCACCAGCTAATCCGGCATGGCCTAAGCTAGCAGGCCAGCATGCTAAGTACACTGCTAAACAATTAGCAGACTTCAAAAAAGGCAAAACACGTAAAGATCCTGCAATGGCGGGTCAGGTTGCGAATTTAACAGAGCAGGATATGGCGAATTTAGGTGCCTTCTTTGCGGCACAAACACCTAAAGCAGGTGGTGCAGCGAAAGATAAAGTGGTTTTAGGCCAAAACATCTATCGAGGCGGTAATGAAAAAAGTGGTGTTGCAGCCTGTGCGGGTTGTCATGCACCAAATGGTGCGGGTAATCCTGCTGCTAACTTCCCACGTTTAAGTGGTCAAACAGCTGCTTATACGATAAAAACATTAAACGACTTTGCTAAAGGCACGCGTAGTAACGATGCTGGTAGCATGATGCGTACTATTGCTGCAAGAATGACGGATGCAGAAATAGCTGCGGTTGCATCATATATTGAAGGGTTAAAATAAGAAGTATTTTAACCAGACAATTTGTGCAGTATTTAAAGAAGGGTGTCTCAATTGAGCCACCCTTTTTTAGTGCGACTTAATTGGAATAATTTAGTTGCACTTATGTCGAGCAAACAACGTGAGCGATGCTCTTTGGTAAGGTATAATCTTTCGAAAGGCACTGAAAAAATCACAGAAATTTCCTTATAAAACCAGTGTAAATATAAATTATCAGCACACAACTGGTTAATCATTTCAGTATAATAAAGTCGTATGAATAAACCACAATCATCATTAAAAGATCAGGTGAAATCTCACCGGAAAAATGTGTTGCTCGAATTCCTCGGTTCGATGAACCTCGCTATTAGCATTCTTGTTGTTTTAGCTATAGCATCGATTATTGGTACAGTCTTACAGCAAAATCAGTCTTATAATGATTACATTATAAAGTTCGGGCCTTTCTGGCACGAAGTCTATAAAACGCTGGGTTTATATGACGTTTATTCTGCTGTCTGGTTTCTAGTTTTACTGGGTTTTCTGGTTTTATCAACGAGCGTTTGCGTTTATAGAAACACACCCATTATGTTGCGTGAAATGCAGCAGTTTCGTTTGCATGCAAAAGAAAAAAGTTTAAAAAGTATGAAACATTCATCAACCTGGCAGGTTGATGCTAAGCAGGAATCAACAGACTACCTGGTACAAAAAGCCAAACTTTATTTAAGTCAGTTTGGTTTACAGGTAAAAGACGAATCGTTTGATAAACATCATACATTAGTTGCAAAAAAAGGTGGTGCAAATCGTATCGGCTATATCTTAACGCACATCGGTATAGTGGTTATTTGTATTGGTGGATTAGTTGATGGCAACCTGAGTTTAAAAGTAAAAGAATGGTTAGGCGATATAAAAGTAGAAACACGTAATATTGCAGCAAAAGATGTCCCCGCTCAAAGTCGTTTAAAACCTGATCAGTCAATGTCATTCCGTGGTGCAATAACACTGCCGGAAGGAACAACCAGTAACTTTATATTTTTAAATGTAAGAGACGGGTATCTTGTTCAGGAGCTGCCGTTTGCGGTTGAGCTAAAAAACTTTCGGGTTGAGCATTATGAATCAGGTCAACCTAAATCGTTCGAAAGTGATTTGGTTATCCATGATAAAGAGCGCGAAAATTTTGAGGCAACAATTTCAGTTAATTACCCGTTATTTTATCGAGGTTACGCTATATATCAGGCAAGTTTTGGCGATGGTGGTACTAAACTTGATTTAGCCGTCAGACCATTTTTTGCAAAACCAATAAATAATAAAGCACAGCGATTAGCGATCAAGGGTGAGGTTAATAAAAATAGTAGTATCAAGACACCTATTGGAAAATATAATCTTGAATTTAATGATTTTAAAAAATTCAATGTGTTTCCTAATACCGATAAGACAGTAGATAAAAAATTTGTTAACTACGGTGCTAGCATTGTGTTTAAAGCGCGAGACGAAAGTGGTCAGGCGCGTGAATATATAAATTATATGGCGCCGGTTCAGCTTGATGGTCGGTATTTTTATTTAACCGGTATGCGCGAGTCAGTCGCTCAGGATTATAAGTATTTGCATATTCCGATGGATGCAAATGCGACAATGGAACGCTTTTTTAAATTTCACGAAATACTCAATGATGATAAACGTGTAAAGCAGATGGCTGTTGCAACGGTTGCCAATAATGTTAAAGAAGGTGACAAGAGCGATCAAAATCTTCAATCACAGGTTGTAACGGCTATGGTGAGGCTCGTTGGCCTTTTCCGTGAAGGCGGTTATGTTGCAATTGATAAAGACATTCAGTCAAAAGTGCCAAAAGAAAAGCAAATGGATGTTGCTAAAGCTTATATGGGCGTATTGCAAAGTGCGCTTGAGAATATGTATTTGCTGGTTTTAAAAGAAGAAGGTATTGATATTGCAAAAGGTATTACACAGCGTGACGGGACATTTTTTGAAGATGCTGTCAGTGCAATGGCAGGCCTGGGATTTTATGGAACTCCATTTTATCTGCAATTGGTTGATTTTGAACATCGTGAAGCATCAGGATTACAGATAGCGCGAGCACCAGGCAAAAATACCGTTTATCTGGGTTGCATACTGCTCATCATTGGCGTATTTATGATGTTTTATATTGCACAGCAACGATTCTGGATAATGATTGTCAAAGGTGAAACTGCTGATAAATTTGAGGTGATTTTTGCCGGCAGTACAAATCGAAACGAATTTGGATTTAATAAACGTTATCAACAATTCGAAACACAATTAAGAGATTTGTTAAGCACTGACTAAAGCGTGAATGATAATTTGTCATCCTGCTATAAATTTTAAGTACAGGTATTATTATGAGTGAAAATATTCTTCCACAACAGTTCCAGACAAAAAGCTGGATTAAAAGTCTAACGCTATTTGATTGGCTTTATGCCATTGCATTGCTTGTCGGTAGTGTTTATGCCTATAACGAGTATGCAAGTTATATGGATGAATACGAAGTGGGCATTTTATTTTTTACAGCGGCCTCCTTAGCCGGTTTAGGCTGGGCATGGAAACCTTCGCGATTGCTTTTTGTTATTGTTGCAGCATTAAGTTTGTTAGCGATTAATATATACAATCCGGCAATGCAAGCACTTGCAACGGAAGGTATAACAGGGCAGGCAGCAATAGATGTTTTAACTGACGACAGTGAGAAGTCTAAATTCTTTTTAAAATTTTTAGTTTCCAGTACTTCTGCAACCATGTGGATGAGTGCTTTATTCTTTATGGCAACGATTACTTACTTTGTTGAATTATTTGGTCGTAGTGAATTTGCCGGTAAGGTTGCGACTGCAATGGTCTGGTCAGCTGTGACAATGGGTATTGTTGGTTTACTCGTGCGCTGGTTTGAATCTTACCTTGTAGGCGCCGATGTTGGTCATATCCCTGTCAGTAATTTATACGAAGTTTTTATTCTCTTCGCCATTATTACGGCAATGATTTATCTCTATTACGAAGTACGTTATGAAACACGTGCAATGGGTGGTTTTGTATTATTAGTGATTTCCGCTTCGGTTGCTTTTTTGCTCTGGTATCATTTTGATAAAGGCGCTTCAGAAATTAAACCGCTGGTACCGGCATTACAAAGCTATTGGATGAAAATCCATGTGCCGGCCAACTTTGTCGGCTATGGGGCTTTTGCAATTGCATCAATGGTGGGTGTGGCGTTTTTAATTAAGGAACGAGCATTGCGTAAAAATCCTGCTGGTTTAATGGCGACACGCTTACCGGCAACAGATATTCTCGACGATGTGATGTATAAGTCCATTGCACTTGGTTTTGCCTTTTTCACTATTGCAACAGTATTAGGTGCAATGTGGGCAGCTGAAGCATGGGGTGGCTACTGGTCATGGGATCCAAAAGAAACCTGGGCATTAATTGTGTGGCTCAACTATGCGGCCTGGTTACATATGCGATTTACCAAAGGCTGGCGCGGCGCTCCTATGGCATGGTGGGCAATCATTGGGTTGTTTGTAACAACATTTGCATTTTTAGGCGTTAATATGTTTTTGTCTGGTTTGCACTCTTATGGTGAGTTATAAATAGTAAATTTATAGAAGTAGATCATATTTTATATTTTTGTTTATCTTTATAGTCGAGAATATAATTTTGAACTCATTGCCGAATCAATGTTCATAAACATTAACTGTGAAGGAGAACATCGTGTTAAGTCATTTTGCTAGATTTTTCTATATAGCATGTTTAGCGTTTATCGTCAGTATTACAGCGCATGCTGAAAGCTATGATGAAGGCATCGAATATATAAAAATAAGCCCGGCGGTATCAACTTCTACTGGTAAAGGCCAGGTCGAAGTAGTCGAGCTATTCTGGTATATGTGTCCACACTGTTACCGATTTGAACCTGTTATACAAAAGTGGCTTAAGAATAAACCTAAAAATGTTGTCTTCAAGCGTATTCCGGCCATTATTTCTCCACGCTGGCGCTTTTTTGCGAAAGTCTTTTATACTTTGCAAATTCTGGATGTTGAAGAAAAAGTACACCAACCTCTATTTGAAGCATTACATGAACAAAAGGCAAGGCTGGGTAATGAAGCTGCGATAGCAAGATTTGTTGCAAAGCATGCTGGGGTCAAAAAACAAGAATTTTCAGATGTTTTCAATTCCTTTAGTGTTGATGCCAAAGTACGTAAAGCGGAAGATTTAACCAAGCGTTATGGTACTCAGGGTGTGCCAACGTTGGTGGTGAATGGTAAATGGCGAACCGGCGGCACAATTGCAGGTGGTCACAAAGGGATGATTAAGGTTGCAGAGCACCTAATCAAGCTTGAGTCGAAACGATAATAACTAAAAATATAAGGGACTATCGACCGCGTTAAATTTAAAGGTATTTGTGACAAAGCCGATATTCTTTACTCTTAAGGAGAGCGAATGAAAGCGGCCGAATTATTTGTAAAATGCCTTGAAAATGAAGGAGTTGAATACATCTTTGGGATTCCTGGAGAGGAAAACCTGGATGTCATGGATGCGCTGCTCGACTCCAATATTAAGTTCATAACTGTACGTCATGAGCAGGGCGCAGCTTTTATGGCGGATGTCTATGGGCGCCTAACCGGTAAAGCAGGTGTTTGTTTGGCGACACTCGGACCGGGTGCGACGAATCTGGTGACTGGTGTTGCAGATGCCAATATGGATCATGCACCGGTAGTGGCGATTGCGGGTCAGGCTAGTACCCATCGTTTACACAAAGAGTCTCATCAGGTGCTGGATCTGGAGCAGATGTTCCAACCAATTACCAAATACTCTTCTCGTATACTTTCTCCAAATGTTATTACTGAAGTGGTACGTAAGGCATTTAAAGTTGCACAAACTGAAAAAACCGGTGCAACCTTTATCGAGTTTCCTGAAAATATTTCCGAAATGGAAATCGACGATATTCCAATTGATACAAAAAATCCATTGCCATCTGAGCCACAGGGTTTAAAAATCGAGGCGGCAGCAAAACTAATTTCTGAAGCAAAGAATCCTCTAATCCTTGCTGGTAACGGTGTGATTCGTAGTAAGGCATGTGAAGCCTTAAGTGAGTTTGCAGAAAAATTAAACATACCTGTTGCCAATACATTTATGGCAAAAGGTGTTATCCCTTTTAAACATCCTATGGCACTTGGTAGCGCCGGTTTGCAATCTAACGATTATATTAGTTGTGGTTTTGGTAAGGCCGATGTCATTATTTGTATTGGTTATGATCTTGTTGAATACCATCCTTATCTTTGGCATAAGACTAAAGATCGTAAAATTATTCATATTGATCAAAACCACGCGGAGGTTGATGCATATTACTCGGTTGATATAGGTGTGGTTGGTGACATTAAACATTCATTGCCAAGACTTCAAAAACTTATAAAACCAGCTACTGCTGGTGCGATGACTGCATTACGTAAAGCGCTTGTTGAAGATATGAATCAACACAGTGAGGATAACTCAGTGCCAATGAAGCCGCAGAAAATAATCTGGGATTTACGCACCGCAATGGATATGGCAGATATTGCAATCAGTGATGTTGGTGCACATAAAATGTGGATGTCACGAATGTTTCGTTGTGAGCAACCAAATACCTGCTTAATCTCCAATGGTTTTGCGAGTATGGGAATTGCTGTGCCCGGTGCGATTGCAGCGAAGTTAGTTTACCCGGATAAAAAAATTGTTGCAGTAACCGGTGATGCCGGGTTTTTAATGAACTCACAGGAAATAGAGACTGCAATGCGTTTAGGTACTGCGATAGTTATTTTAATTTGGACAGATAACGCCTATGGTTTAATTGAATGGAAGCAAATGAACCAGTTTGAGCGTTCATCCAATATAAGCTTTAGTAATCCTGACTTTGTTAAATATGCTGAATCATTTGGTGCTAAAGGTTATCGAATCGAAAAGGGTGAAGATTTGTTGCCTACATTAAAACAGGCGCTGGACGACAATACTGTGAGTGTTATCGACTGTCCGGTAGATTACAGCGAAAATTTAAAATTGACCAGTAAACTTGGTGAGATGGTTTGTCCGATTTAGTTTGTTATGAGTAAAGATAAATCTATCCTAAAAATAATGAGCTATAACGTACAGGTTGGGATTACCACTGAAAAACCACATCATTATGTATTGCATAGCTGGAAACATTTAATTCCACATACTAACCGCTTAACGAATCTTGATCGTATCGGTGATCTTATAGAAGATTACGATATTGTTGGTTTGCAGGAACTGGATGCAGGCAGCATAAGAAGTAATTTTATAAACCTGGCTGAATTTTTAGCCGAACGTGCACGTTTTCCGTTCTGGTATCACCAGGTTAACCGTAATCTTGGACATATTGCAAAACATGCCAGTGGATTATTAAGCCGTTACCAACCTGATGAGGTAACAGATATTCGTCTCCCGGGAATTATTCCGGGACGTAGAGCTATAATGGCACGTTATGGTGAGGGTGATTCTGCACTAAGTGTTTTTATTTTACATTTAGCATTAAGCAAACGCGCAAGGTTAAGTCAGCTTGATTACATCAGTGATTTTGTAAATGATTCTGCACATGCCATTTTAATGGGTGATTTAAACTGTAAGGCAGATAGTGACGAAATGGATTTATTATTTCGGAAAACCCGTTTAAGACCATCAGAAGCAGAATGCCATACTTTCCCCAGTTGGCGACCAAGACAGCCTATCGATCACATTCTGGTAACATCCGAGTTGAATGTAGTAGATGTAAAGGCACTTAGTAACACATATTCAGATCATTTGCCGATTGTAATGGAAGTCGCATTACCCGATGGATTACAGTTAAAAGAAATTGAAAACAAAGAATTCCATTACAGGGTAAATGTCTAAAATGGTTTTTGGAAAAAAATCAGATAAGGATGATACTCAACCTGCTCAATGGAAGAAGAAGTATTATGACAGCCTGGATGACCTTGAGCATAAAGAAGAACAATGGCATCAGGTCGAAAAACTATTGCGTAATGCGATTGTTCGTATAAGTCTGGCAGCAGACCCACGTCATGAAAGGCTAAATAAGTTACTAAATACTTTGCGTGATGATATTCGCAACGGAAAAGCAAGTCTTAATCTTAAAGTACAGCTGGATAAAATTATAGCGATTATTCGTGATCTGGATTCAGATGAAGAAAGTGAATCATCTGGCTATTCTGCGAGACAGCTGGTTGATGACTGTATTAATAGAATTCAATGGACTGAAAAAGCACAACAATTTAAGCGGGGTTTGTCGCGCCAGTTTTTAAAAGTGAACGATGATGAAATACAGAAATTCATCGTTGCGTTTACAAAACTGATCAATCAGGAATTTGTCTGGTATGAAGAAGAAATAGCTGTCAAATCAAAAGAGCCAACTACTGAAAGTCTTAAGGCAGAAGATGATAAGACAGTAAAATCTGACGCTGAAAAACAAGTAACAAAAGAACCTGATAAAGAAAATAAAAGCAGCAAAGAATCGACATTAGAATATTCTGTTCTTTTATTAACTTTGTTGAAAAAAATTCCTGATTCACTTATAGAGGCAAACAAGTCACGTCAGTTACAACTTAAGGCAGCATCCAGTAAGACTCGCAAGCAGGCTGTAGAAACGATTGATTTAATTACCGATAGTTTATCCGTTTCAGACGATAGAGAAGAAAGCATATCAACATTTTCTTCAGATGCAGCGAAAGTATTAATCGAGTTTCTGGAACTTGTCAGTCTGCCAGATGAATTAAGTATACAGGCTGAAGAAATACGGCAGGTTCTTATAACAGAACCAGATAAGTTAAATGATAGCCTGAATAGAACTGTTGAAATGGTCATGACGTTGCAGCAGGAATTTAAAAATGAACGCAAAGAAATAGAATCATTTTTATCCGAGTTAAGTAAGCGTTTGCAGGAAATTGATGAAGAAGTAAAAGTACTATCTGGTATTAGTGATAAAAGAACAATAAATGCCG
>Ga0316207_10001935_pt1 | contig 23083 bp, 26 predicted proteins | sample 6weekpyrite_MG_FD_204943 | JGI IMG/M metagenome (GOLD analysis project Ga0316207, IMG submission 204943) | Microbial mat bacterial communities from mineral coupon in-situ incubated in ocean water Damariscotta River, Maine, United States -... | ecosystem: Environmental > Aquatic > Marine >... | reverse complement strand
GATCACGGTGCGAGGGATCCATATTGGCCTGTATTTTAAAAACAAAACCAGAAAATTTAGTTTCTTCCGGCTTAACCAGTCGCTGATGAGTATCACGCGCCTGCGGTGCAGGTGCTTCATCGGCAAAATATTCGAGTAATTCATCTATACCAAAGTTGTTAATTGCCGAACCAAAGAATACCGGTGTTTGTTTACCAGACAACATCGCCTCAGTATTGAAACTGTGACTGGCACCTTTCACCAATTCAATTTCTTCACGAAGTTCATCGGCCATATTACCTAATACTTCATCGAGCCGCGGATTATCGAGCCCTTCAATAACTTCACCTACATTAATTTTACCGCCATGAGTGGCACTAAACAGGTGAACGCTATCTTTATATAAATGATAAACACCTTTAAAGCGTTTCCCCATTCCAATTGGCCAGGTAATGGGTGCACATTCAATTTTTAAAACGCTTTCGACTTCATCGAGCAAGTCGATCGGGTCGCGACCTTCACGGTCAAGCTTATTAATAAAAGTTAAAATAGGCGTATCGCGTAACCGGCAAACTTCCATCAGTTTAACGGTGCGATCTTCTACGCCTTTGGCGACGTCGATGACCATTAACGCTGAGTCAACTGCTGTTAGAACCCGATAGGTATCTTCAGAAAAATCCTCGTGTCCAGGCGTATCCAGTAAATTGATAATCTTATCGCGATATGGAAACTGCATAACGGCAGATGAAACCGATATACCACGATCCTTTTCCATTTCCATCCAGTCTGAGGTTGCATGCTTGTCTGCTTTTCGACCTTTTACTGTTCCGGCAGATTGAATGGCTCCCCCGTAGAGCAATAACTTCTCGGTTAAAGTCGTTTTCCCGGCATCGGGGTGGGAAATAATCGCAAAGGTACGGCGACGGAGGGTTTCTTGAATAAAATCAGACATATAATTGAAAAGCTTGCTTACTAATTTTTAAAGGCTGTATTTTACACGATCTAAGACAAACCTGCTGGGAAAAAGCCAGACGATACTCTATTGAGTCACATCGAAATGCGTAGTATCCAGCGCCATAATCAGAGCGTCTTCCCGACCATCCTTTGTCGGATAATAGTCTCTGCGAATACCAACTTCATTAAAACCAAATTTCTGATACAGATTGACCGCTGTTGTATTGGAAGGACGAACTTCAAGCAGCAAAACATCTGCTTTATGATCTTTAGACAGGTCGATTAAATGTTCCAGTAATAATTTTCCAAACCCCTGCCCCTGACTCTCTTTTCTAACACACAAGGTTAATATATGAGCTTCACCTGCTGCTGCTGATAACACACCATAGGCCTGTATTTGGTAATTTTGTTTAAAAGTCCAGCAGGAATAACCAACCTGAACACAGTCTTCAAAAATAGTTTTGCTCCACGGGAAATCGTATAAGCTATTTTCTATTTCCATCACTTCAGCGATGTCACTCATACGCATGACACAAAAACCATTCTCGTTGTTGTCGATGACTGCACTCATAACGGGTACTCTTTACAAAACGCTTTCAGATGAAATTGTTTTAGATGCTAATATTAAATCATGCCAAGCATTTCTTTTATTCGCTGGCTGGCTCAAAAGTGATGCCGGATGATAGCTAACAATAACAGGTATATTGTTATCGCTAAAATAGTGTACTTTATTTCTTAACCTGGCGAGAGTTGAATGATTATCCAGTAGTTTTTGTGCCGCATTTTGTCCAAAAACCAGTATCAATTTGGGTTTGACCATACTGATCTGTTGTTCGATATATTGTCGACAGTTTTGATACTCAGTATTGTCCGCCTCCCGGTTATCGGCCGGACAGCATTTTACCAACGTGGTCAGATACACCTGCTGTCTACTTAAGCCAATTGCACGTAGCATGGCATTTAATAATTCACCCTGTTCACCACTAAATGGCTGACCAGTCTTATCGTCTTCAGTTGTTGGTACATCTGCCAGTATTAACCAGTCTGCATTCTGATTACCGTTACCAAAAACCGTTTGGCTACGCGAAGTATGTAATGAACAATCCTGACATGTAGAGGCAACCTGTATCAGACTATGCCAGTCACGCGGAAGATCGCGCGCCGGAGGTTGTTGGGTTTCAATTTCTGGTTCTTGTTTTACTTCTGGTTTTAGTTCTTGTTCTGTTTCTGGTTCTTGTTCTTGTTCAACCGCTGGTATCGAGTTGATTACTTGCCCAGTAAGTTTATTATTTTCAGTGACAACGTTGGCATCTGCATTCGTTGTTGCACTATGCTCTGTAACAATGGTTTCTGTAGTACTATTTTCTGAAATTTTATTATCACGTAACAACCACACATCGATGCCCATTGCTTCGAGACAGGCGTGTTGTGCGGCTGTTAGTGATTTCATAATACCCGTACCTTAATCACACATCGCCTTTTTGCGGATGAGCACGATTATTTGGTTCGATAATTTTATTTAACGCATTAATATAGGCTTTAGCCGACGCAATCACGATATCGGTATCTGCACCCTGACCATTTACAATTCGACCACCACGCTCCAGACGAACAGTGACCTCACCCTGGGCATCGGTGCCATTAGTAATGTTGTTTACTGAATATAATTGCAAATCTGTTTCACTATCCACAACCGATTCAATCGCTCTAAACGCAGCATCAACCGGACCACCACCAATCGCTTCACTTGTTACTTCATTGCCATCAAGCATTAAGGTTAATTCAGCGTTGGGTTTTTCGCCAGTTTCTGAACATACTTTCATGGCGACCAGTCTTAAACGTTCATTTTCTGCTTCTAAATTAGCTTCGGTTACCAATGCCTGTAAATCGTCATCGTATATTTCATGTTTCTTATCGGCTAAGTCTTTAAAACTAGAGAATGCACTGTTTAATTCATCTTCTGTTTTGAACTCAACGCCTAATTCAGATAAGCGTGTTTTAAAGGCATTACGTCCGGAGTGTTTTCCTAACACCATTTTATTCGTAGTTAAACCAACATCTTCAGCTCGCATGATTTCGTAAGTCTCGCGATTTTTTAATACCCCGTCCTGATGAATGCCGGACTCATGCGCAAACGCATTGGCACCGACAATCGCCTTGTTCGGTTGCACGGCAAAACCGGTAATACCGGAAACCAGTCGTGAACAATTCATTATCTGGGTGGTATCAATATGATCGACATTCGCCGTAAATAAATCTTTACGTGTACGCACCGCCATCACCACTTCTTCCAATGATGCATTACCGGCCCGCTCGCCCAAACCATTTATGGTGCATTCGACCTGACGAGCACCGTTCATTACCGCCGACAACGAATTGGCTACCGCCAAGCCTAAATCGTTATGACAATGAACCGAAAATATCGCTTTATCGGAATTCGTGACCTTTTCCCGCAAGTTATAAATTAATTTGCCGAACTGATCCGGTAAATTGTAACCAACTGTATCCGGGATATTGACGGTTGATGCACCTGCTTCAATAACTGCATCTAAAACACGGCATAAAAAATCCAGATCCGAACGACCGGCATCTTCTGGTGAAAATTCCACATCATCGGTAAATTGTCTGGCCAGTGTCACTGCTTTAACCGCCTGTTCAATCACCTGCTCTGGCTCCATCCGCAATTTCTGCTTCATATGAATTGGCGAGGTGGCGATAAACGTGTGGATACGGCCAGCATTAGCATTCTTTAAAGCTTCACCCGCTCGTTGGATATCTTTATCCAATGCTCGGGCTAAACCACACACCCGGCTGTCTTTGACGGTATTGGCAACGGCCTGTACCGAATCGAAGTCGCCAGGCGATGCGATAGGGAAACCGGCTTCGATGACATCTACATGCATACGTTCTAACGACTTGGCTATACGAACTTTTTCATCCAGGGTCATCGACGCACCCGGGCTTTGCTCACCGTCACGCAGGGTCGTATCAAAAATGATAATTGAGTCTGATTGACGATTGGAATTTGTATTTTTCTGGGACATGGTATTCTTTCCTCTTAAGCGCCATTATACATGGCTCAAAGCTCAACCTTAAATTTATCTAAGGTTACTAAAATCTGATTTTGATTATGCGCCGCCATCTGGCGCTGTCAGCGAGATATTTTGCCCTAGTGGGCAAGTAGGTTGAGGCTTAAGAGTAGGAAGGAAATTAAAACTGGTACCATCAACATAAAAACAGGCATGGCGGCCGAGCTCAATGCTTTCGCGTGAGGGCTTTGTTGCGCTGCTCTGGTTGTTGATTTCGTTTGAAACATGAAATAACTATAAACGCTCTTCTGGAATTTGCCAAGTTTATTTGCAAATTTTAAGGTGTTTGTTCGCTTTTAGCGTCATTTTCAACGCTATCGTTGGCCGAGTGCATTTTTTTTCGTTCTGCACGGCGGGCTCGGAGTTGTATCAGCGTGATAATGGGGCCCGATAAAGCGTAGCCAAAGAACACCACAAATAAAACAACTGGCGGGTCATAGGTTATCAGGACAATAACCAATACTAAAACCAGCATGGTGATAAAAGGGACTTTGCCACGCAGGTCTATTCCCTTAAAGCTGTGATAGCGAAAGTTACTTACCATTAATAATCCAACACTGGCGGTTAACACCAGCGAAATAATATCCAGCACCCGACCAGGTTCAAAATAATCGTTACCGACCCACACCAACCCTGCCAGTATAGCCGCAGCAGCCGGGCTAGCCAGCCCCTGGAAATAATTTTTGTCGGCAATGCCTACCTGTGTATTAAACCTGGCCAACCGAAGTGCAGCACTGGCGGTATACAAAAATGCGGCTAGCCAGCCCAGCTTGCCTAAATCACTTAATGCCCACTGGTACATAACCAGTGACGGCGCAATACCAAACGATGCCAGATCAGCAAGACTGTCATATTGAGCACCAAAATCACTTTGAGTATTGGTCAGGCGTGCAACTCGTCCGTCAAGACCATCCAGTACCATCGCGACAAAAATGGCAATCGCTGCCGCTTCAAAACGCCCTTGCATTGCAGAGACAATGGCATAATAACCGGCAAATAAAGCGGCAGTCGTAAATAAATTGGGAAGAAGGTAAATACCTCGTCGTCTTTTGCCTGGTTTTTTATTGTTATTATCTAGCATACGGTCAAGTCTAGCACATGATTAAGTCAGACAAAGAATTAACTCTGGAATACGTTTATGTATCTTTAAGATCGTCCCCAGTGAGCGATAATATCCTTGCCAGCGGAAACTCTATCACCTACCTTAACATCGATGCTGCTATCTTCCGGTAGATATATGACTATTTTAGAACCGAAAGGTAAAAAACCACATTTTTTTCCTTGTCCAACACGTTCGCCAGTGGCGTAGTAGCACATGATCTGCTGGCTGCGACTAGGATGAATTTCCATAACTACATCATCACCCTCATCGGTTTGGATCCAGGCTGCGCGAATTTGCTCCTGACAAGCTGCATCTGGATGTCGCATCCAGAAATTCATTATTTTCCCTTCTGTAACACTGCGTAATAAATATGGATCAAACACGCCCATATCAAACTCAATACTGCGAGCATTACGCTTAGTATAAGGGTCATGCGTGGTACTAATCGATTTAACCACCGAGCTTACCGGGCTAAGCAGTGCCAGTGGGTCTGAATTAAGGATCGGCTTTTCATTTCTAAACAGGTAAGCCAATAGTAAAACTAAAAGCCATGCCGGAATGGCGTACCAGGAAAATTGGTATTGCAGAAATACTGCAATAAAAACGCTGATAACAAGATATCTGTATGCTTCTCGAGCAATCATAAATTGTAGTTACTAGTAAAATTAAAATTTAGCTTAAAAAAAGCCGGGCAAAATGCCCAGCTTTTTTCCATATAAAAATACGATAAACTTAGCAGTATCGATATTTTTAAGATTAGTTTTTGTCTTTATCAACTAATGCATTCGCAGTAATCCATGGCATCATACTGCGTAACTTCTCACCAACCTGTTCAATTGGATGCTCGGCATTGTTACGACGACGAGCCGTCATTTCAGGATAGTTCGATGCACCTTCAAGAATAAAACGTTTAGCGTACTCACCATTCTGGATATTGGTTAAGGCCTGCTTCATTGCTTTACGGCTTTCATCATTAATAACTTGTTCGCCCGTTACATACTCGCCGTATTCTGCATTGTTAGAGATTGAATAATTCATGTTGGCGATACCACCTTCATACATCAGGTCAACAATCAGTTTTAATTCGTGTAAGCATTCAAAATATGCCATTTCAGGGGCATAACCTGCTTCGGTTAATGTTTCAAAACCGGCTTTTACCAGTTCAACAGCGCCACCACAAAGAACCGCCTGTTCACCAAACAGATCTGTTTCAGTTTCATCTTTAAAGGTTGTTTCGATGATACCAGTACGGCCACCGCCAACACCCGAAGCATAAGAAAGTGCAACATCTTTCGCTTTACCAGAAGCATCCTGGAAAACCGCAATTAGATCAGGAATACCGCCGCCATTTACAAATTCATTACGAACGGTATGACCAGGCGCTTTAGGTGCAATCATGATTACGTCTAAATCTGCACGCGGCACAACCTGGTTATAGTGAATAGCAAAACCATGAGCGAAAGCTAAGGTTGCGCCTTTTTTCAGGTTAGGTTCAACTTCATTTTTATAAAGAACTGATTGAAACTCATCCGGCGTTAAAATCATTACCAGATCAGCTTCTTTAACTGCATCTGCTGTGTTTTTAACGGTTAAGCCTGCACTTTGTGCTTTGGCAGCAGAAGCGGAACCTTCACGTAAAGCAACGGTTACGTTAACACCGGAATCTTTCAGGTTGTTCGCATGAGCGTGACCTTGAGAGCCATAACCTATGATCGTTACATTTAAACCTTTAATGATCGATAGATCACAATCTTTATCATAATAAATATTCATTGTTTTACCTTTAACATTTTATCCAGACGGATATACCTAACTAATTTTAAAATCTAAACCTGTAGCGCTTTCTTGCCTCGCGCAATACCTGTTGCACCCGAGCGGACTGTTTCAATAATTGATTTATCATCAACCGCATTCAGAAATGAGTTGAGTTTTTCACCTTCGCCGGTTAACTCAACGGTATAAATATTGTCTGATACGTCAATAATACGTCCTTTAAAGATGTCTGCTAATCGTTGCAATTCATCTTTTACTTCAGGTTCAGCCGCATCTATCTTAACCATCATCAACTCACGTTCGATATGACTGCCATTGCTGATGTCCGCAACTTTAACAACATCAACCAGTTTATTAAGCTGCTTGTTAATCTGCTCAATAATATTATCCGAGCCGGTGGTGATAATTGTCATACGTGACAAGGAATCATCTTCAGTGACTGCCACAGTTAATGACTCAATATTATATCCTCGTGCAGAAAACAACCCGGCTACACGCGATAACGCGCCAGCCTCATTTTCAATTAGTACAGAAATGATATGTCGCACTGTAACTACCCCTACGCTAATTCACGGTCAGAAGATTGTGCTGGAATACATTCTTCTTGCAGATGCATTTCATGATGGCCTTTACCAGCAGCTATCATTGGATAAACATTTTCAGTCTGGTCTGTAATAAAATCCATAAAGACCAGTTTATCTTTCATGGCAAAGGCTTCAGTTAGTGCACTGTTAACATCAGCTGGCTTTTCTATACGCATACCAACATGACCATAACTTTCGGTTAACTTAACGAAATCTGGCAAAGCTTCCATATAAGATTGTGAATATCGACTTTCGTAGAAAAATTCCTGCCATTGTCGCACCATACCCATATAGCGGTTGTTCAGCATAATGACCTTGATGGGCAAGTCATATTGTAAGGCGGTTGATAACTCCTGAATACACATTTGTATACTGGCTTCACCCGTAATACATGCAACCATCTCTTCACGGTGTGCAAGCTGTACGCCGATAGCGGCAGGTAAACCAAAACCCATGGTGCCCAGACCACCTGAATTAATCCAGCGACGTGGCTTGTTAAAACCATAAAACTGCGCGGCAAACATCTGGTGTTGACCTACATCCGAGGTAACAAATGCATCACCATTGGTAACTTTATGTAACTCTTCCACAACAAATTGTGGCTTTATCAATGCGCTGTTTTTGTCATAGCGTAAACAATTACCTGCAGTCCACTTCTTAATTTGTTTCCACCATGAAGCAAGCGCTTTTTCATCGGGTGTGGTTTTGCTAAGTTTTAACTCCTTGCTCATATCAACCAGTACATGTTTTACATCGCCAACAATCGGCACATCAACCTGCACATTTTTCGCGATAGAGGACGGGTCAATATCAATATGGATAATTTTTGCATGAGGACAGAACTGTTCCAGGTCACCGGTCACTCGATCATCAAAGCGCGCACCGATAGCAATAAGAGTATCACAATCATGCATTGCCATATTCGCTTCATAAGTACCGTGCATACCCAGCATACCAACATAATTTTTGCCACAGGCCGGATAAGCCCCCAGTCCCATCAGTGTTTGAGTAATAGGAAAGCCTAGCCTGTCAGTAAATGCTGTCAGTTCTTCACTAGCGTTACTTAAAACCACACCGCCGCCGCTATAAATCATCGGCCGCTTGGCAGCAATAATCATTTCGACTGCTTTTTTAATTTGCTTCTGGTTGCCCTGTACGGTTGGGTTATAAGAACGAATACTTATATCCTTAGGATATTCATAATCGATCTTGATATTAGGATCAGTGATATCTTTTGGAATATCAACAACGACTGGACCGGGTCGACCGGTCATAGCAATATGAAACGCCTTCTTCATCGTTTCTGCAATATCTTCTACACGCTTAATTAAGAAGTTGTGCTTAACACAGGGGCGACTGATGCCAACCGAATCAACTTCCTGGAACGCATCGCTACCAATAAAGGCAGAAGTAACCTGTCCGGTAATAACAACAAGAGGGATCGAATCTAAATGCGCTGTCGCAATACCGGTAACGGCATTGGTCGCACCTGGACCAGAGGTGACAAGGACCACACCGGGCTTGCCTGTTGAACGCGCATAACCATCCGCAGCATGGGTTGCCCCTTGCTCATGACGGACCAGTATGTGTTCAACATCAGATTGATTATGTATTGCATCATAAATATGAAGCACGGCACCACCGGGGTAACCAAACACGAATTCAACGCCCTCATCTTTAAGGGACTGAATTACAATCTCTGCACCACTGAGTTTCACTATTTCATCACCTTTTTTAAAGTTCTATTTAACCTGTTTACTATCTGTAACAATTTTCCCGCAATAACTACTGAAAGATAAAAAACGCCCATACAGGGCGGCTATCCAACAATATTTGTTTTAATACCATTGGTAACGCAGATTGATAAAAAGCAGATGCTTTAACCTACGTTTCATTTAACTTTCATTCAGGGTAACTGTTCGGGTAACTGCGGGGAATCCCCGAGTACTCAAGCGAGCTATTATAATAGGAATGCTATTCTCTGGCCAAGCAATTGCTTATAAATACATGTAAAAACAGAAAAAACCTCAGCAAAAACTGAAAAAAATTAAGGGTTTTCGTAGTTTTGTGGCTTTTTGTTAATACAAACAGCCTCTTCCGTGCTAAATTTAAAGGAATTTAGTTCATCTTGTCCTGGCAGCTATGTACAATTATGGGTGAACTTGCCTTAATTAAAAGTAAAAATGGAAGCTGAAAACATGAGATTTAGAAGCATAGTTACCCTGTTACTAATCGCAAGTCCCTTATTAAGCTACGCCGCGATGTATAAATACCAGGATGCCAATGGCAACTGGGTCTATTCCCAGCACCCACCTGCAGACGGCGAGTACACTGTTATTAAAGCAGAAAAACAACCTCGTAGTTCTAATTTAAGCTCGGAAGAACGAGAGGAGAAAGTTACCAAAGCACGTGAATCCGTCATTGGCACCCCCGAAGATAAAAAAAATCAGGACAAAGTCGCAGCTGAAACCGCAAAAAATGAAGCCAAGCGCAATGATATCTGCGAACAATCGAAGAAGGCACTTTCCTCTCTGCAGGTCTATCGCCGGTTTAAAGACAAGGATGGTAATGTTACCCGACTGGATGATGATGAACGCCAGAAACGTATCGACAGCGCCAAGCAGAACATAAAAGAATTTTGTAAATAAACATCCGAGAATAAAAATGCCTTATTTGAAGATACAGTCAAATCAAGAGGTTGATACAAACAGTAAAGCCGCACTGCTGGCAGAAGCCTCGGCCCTGGTCGCAAAAGAATTAGGTAAACCCGAATCCTATGTCATGGTTAACCTTGAACCCACCCGACCTATGCTTTTTGCTGGCACAGACGAACCGACCGCTTATCTCGAATTGAAAAGCATTGGATTATCAGAATCACAAACCAAACCCTTATCCGCGGCTTTATGTCAGCTAATCCACGATAAAGTAAACATTGCACCAAACAGAATCTATATCGAGTTTGCCAATGCACCTCGTAGTATGTGGGGATGGGATGGTAAAACTTTTTAAGCTTTTATTTTTACGGCGAGCTTCTGGCTATAATGAAAAAACTATCGCTCCTGGTTATCATTTTTTTCATATTTAGCGGCATTGTTTTATATTTGTCTCCCGCACTCCGGGTAAAACTACTGCAGTTGCTACCCGCTGAGGTCAACAAGCAAATAGACACACTTACTTCAATGCCACTGACAACGAAACCTCTTTATCAGTGGAAAGATAAAAATGGCCAATGGATAGTGAGCGATACAAAACCAGCCAAAAACATACCCTATGAGATAAAGCAGTACAATCGCGAAACCAATGTAGTACCCGCCAACGGGAATGATAAAAATAAATAGTCTAAATCACGTTTAAGCATTACCTCGCTGCTTAAAACTCGTTAAAATACCATTAATTTTCTATATTAACTAAAGTAACCATATATTATGCGTGTTTCTCAAATCCTTCTCGCCACTGTTAAAGAAGTTCCATCTGACGCTGAGGTTATCAGCCATAAATTAATGATACGAGCCGGCTTAGTTCGTAAGCTATCGGCCGGCTTGTATAACTGGTTACCGATGGGACTAAGGATTCTTCGCAAAATTGAAAAAATCATTCGAGAAGAAATGGACAAAGCTGGCGCACAGGAATTATTGATGCCATGCACTCAACCAGCCGAGCTCTGGCAGGAATCCGGTCGCTGGGACCAATACGGCCCTGAACTATTACGCATGAATGATCGTCATCAACGTGAGTTTTGCTTTGGACCTACTCACGAAGAAGTAATTACTGACTTATTCCGTAAGGAAGTTCGCAGCTATAAACAACTGCCCATTAATTTTTACCAGATTCAAACCAAGTTCAGAGATGAAATTCGACCTCGTTTTGGGGTGATGCGTTCTCGTGAGTTTATTATGAAAGATGCCTACTCATTCCATCTCGATCATGACTCGCTGGATGCAACCTATAAAGTGATGCACAAAGCGTATTGTAATATCTTTGACCGTATCGGCTTACACTACCGTCCTGTTAATGCCGATGCTGGTTCTATTGGTGGCAACTTGTCACATGAGTTTCATGTGCTGGCTGAATCGGGTGAAGATGCTATTGCATTTAGCGATCAAAGCGACTATGCCGCCAATGTAGAACTTGCCGAAACACTAGCAAGTACAGCTAAGCTACCAGCAGCTACCCAGCCGCTTAAAACTGTCGATACACCTGACCAGCATAGTATTGAAGAAGTTAGTCAGTTACTTAAAATTTCAGCAGCTCAATGCGTTAAAACTCTGCTTGTAGAAGGCATAGACGATAGCATTGTTGCGTTAGTAGTCCGTGGTGACCATGAAATTAATGAAATCAAAGCCGAGAAAATTGAACAAGTCGCTTCACCCTTTACACTCGTTGAAGCTGATAAAATTCGCAGCGTTGTTGACTGTGATGCCGGTTCTATCGGCCCGGTTGAGTTAACTATTCCAGTTTATGTCGATTATGCCGCTGCCAACATCACAGATTTTGTATGCGGTGCCAATGAAAACGACAAACATCATACCGGGGTAAACTGGAACCGTGATGTTAAACTGGAAAATACGGTCGACCTACGCAATGTTATTGAAGGCGATCCCAGCCCGGATGGTAAAGGCACTCTTAGCATTAAACGTGGCATAGAAGTTGGTCATATTTTCCAACTTGGTAACAAGTATAGTGATGCGCTTAACGCAACCGTATTAGATGGTAAAGGTAAGGCCGTCGTGGTTACCATGGGTTGTTATGGTATTGGCGTCACTCGGGTGATTGCCGCTGCAATTGAACAGAACCATGATGACAATGGTATCATCTGGCCAGATAACATCGCTCCTTTCCAGGTTGTGCTTATCCCAATGAATTTGCATAAATCTGAACTGGTTCAAAAAGAAACCGAAACCCTGTATTCCAATTTAACAGAACTTGGCTATGATATTTTATTAGACGACAGAAAAGAACGCGCCGGTGTTATGTTTGCCGATATGGAATTAATTGGTATCCCCCACCGTATTGTTATCAGTGAGCGCGGTCTTAAAAACGGTACCTTTGAGTATAAAGGCCGCAAAGATTCTGAATCCAGTGATATTGAAACTGCAAACATCATTGATTTCATTAAAGGCAAGATGAGTTAACACAAAATGTTTAGGTCCGGCAAACTCCTAACAGGTTCACGCTTAATAGCTACTATTGTTATGCTTGGCTTTCATTTACCGGGTAATGCCAATACTCAGGAAAAACCGGATAAAGAACTGCGGCAAATTCTATTAAAAGCCGTATCCGAAAGTGACAGTTTTAAAGATCGTTATGATGCTGAAGTCTGGTTGCTTGATATGTCTACCCGCTTACAACCAAAATTGAAGAATGCCAATGAACGACTGGAACTCTTAAAGCATATCCATTACGAAGCAACCCGGGCCAAGCTATCTCCTCAAATTGTTCTGGCCGTTATCCAGGTCGAAAGTAATTTCGACAAATATGCGCTCTCTGAAGTCGGTGCCAGAGGACTGATGCAGGTCATGCCCTTCTGGTTAGATGAAATTGGCCGTAAAGGTGATGACCTTTTCAATATACGAACCAATCTTCGCTTCGGTTGCACAATACTACGCTTTTATCTCGACAAAGAAAAAGGCAATATCACCCGTGCACTGGCTCGCTATAATGGCAGCCTCGGTAGCTATCGCTATACCACTAAAGTATTCAGGGTGCTGGACAATCGTTGGGCGCTTCGTTAGGCAAACAAAAACAGAGAATCACTATGGGCAATGCTTTCCAGGATCAACTAATGAAAACCGGCCTTGTCAGTAAAAAACAGGCGCATCAGGCTAAAAAAGATAAGAAATCTAAAAATAAAAAACAACGTGCAACCAATAAAGCACAGGCTGATGAAACAAAGAAAAAAATTCAACAGGCCGCCAGGGAAAAAGCTGAACAAGATCGCCAGTTAAATAAACAAAAAGACCAACAGGCACGTATAAAAGCCATAGAGGCAGAAATTGATCAATTGATAACAAACAATATTATCCCAAGAGATGACACATGTGATATTGGCTATCATTTTGAGCATCAGAACAAAGTTAAAAATATATACCTGAACAACGAATTAAAACAACACCTGATAGAAGGAAAACTGGGAATTGCGATGATCAATGAACGCTATGAACTTGTAGCAAAGGCCATTGCAGAAAAAATAAATGAGCGAAACGAACAGCGTATTATTTTAATCGAAAAGACAGATGAAACAATGGATGACGATGATCCTTATGCCGATTACCAGATACCTGATGACCTGATGTGGTGATTACATTGAATTAGAATTTTAAAAACTAACTAAATCTTTCTTCTCATTATATACAATATCAGTATTAATCCGATTTAAATAACAAATTTCAACCAACTGGCAATGCTAAGGAAGTGTTCTAGAAGATTTTATTAGTAAACAACACTGCTACACAGAATTAGAAAATATTCTCAAACATCTACATTGTTAGTTATATCTTTCAAAGTGTCCTAAAGTGCGTATACTCAGTGATTAAAGTATCCACTTCAACCACTTTATCCACTCTCGCCATAGTAGAGCCACTATCAAGCCAACCACGCATTTTTTCTAAAGCGACAGTTTCCCCATAAATTTCTACTTCAACACAACCATTTGACAAATTCTTTGCGTAGCCTGTCAGACCCAGCACAAGCGCTTGTTGTTGAGTGCTTGCACGAAAGAAAACACCTTGCACTTTTCCATACACAATAAAGCGCTGGCATTTTTTCATTTAAAAGAAACGTTTGCACTAATACCAGCGTGAATTCCAGCAGTTTCACTCTTAAACATAGCGGTTACACTTATTGATTTTTTTGGCTCAATATAATCTAGCGCAATAATCTTAGCTTTATAATCCGTATTGTTAACATTAACGGTTACATGATTTCCTAACTGTACTTGTTTGCTTTGTATGTACTGAATTGTAAATTTTGCTACATAGCGATCACTTGCCGCGAGGGTTATCAGTGGAGCATAAGAAAATTTATTAATAACAGCTTTACCTTTTTCGACACTACGCTTTAAAATAATACTATTAAACGGTGCAGATAAAGATGCATGTTCGAGTGCTATTTTTGCGGTTATTAATTCAGCTTCAGCATCTGTTAATTTGGATTGTGCAAAAATCTCGTTATTTTTCGCAACCTGTAATTCATGGTCAGATAGCACCGTTCTGTCATATAATTCCTGTGCTCGTTCTAATTCACGAACCATTTCTGCATGTGTTGCTTTTTCACTTTTCACCTTCGCATCAGCTTTTAACACCGCAGCTTTAAATATTCGCTTATCGAGTTCTACTAATAATTCCCCCTGCTTGACTCGTTGACCGGTATTCACATGAACTTTCTGTACCACCCCATCGACAGGGATAATAAGTTCTACCCGCTGCGCCCAGTCAATGATAGCCTGGCTGCTTTCTTGTGCGCTAGCATTTGAGAGCAGCAAAAATATAACGAGCCCCAATAGTTTTTGAATATTCATTGAACTGTACCTTTTTTAAATTCTTGCAAACGCTTGCCAACTTCTATTTCCAATTGAGTTAACACCAACTTCATAGAATAACGGGTTTCAAGCAGTTCCTTTTCGGCTTCTGATACTCGTGCCATTGCATCACCTAAATCCGTTTTAACTTCTAGTTCGTAAAAGGCACGGCTGCGGTCAAGATATAACTCTCTAAAATCGGTTTGTGTATTCATTTGTAATAACTTGCCTTTCAAGGCATCAAATTCTAACCATAAAGAAAGAATATCTGTTTCAATCCGGGCTTTAAGAAGTTCAATATCATTTTTTATTTCATGTACCTTAGTCATTGCCTTGCTAGTTTCAGTGCGGGTTCTTTTACCTGTAAATAATGGCATGCGCATTACCAGGCCAATTTGCAACTCATCATAACTTGATCGTTCACGCGAATAAGCAAAGCTGCCTGCTTCAAGATTAACGCTAGGGCCATAGGTGTTCCTGGCAACTTCAACTCTTTGTGTAGCAGCAGCCAATGCTTTAGATAAAACCTGTAATTGATAATTATTGCTAAGAGCAAGTTTTTGTAGGAACTCAACTTCAGGTAATTTAATATTAATTTCTTTTAGTGTTGGTTTGGTAACAGTTGTAACCAGGTCACCCGGTCGACCCATAGCGACTGCCAGTTCTGCCCGTGCCTTACGTTGATCGTTCTGGCTCTTTATACGCAAGTAACGTATTTCATGATAAGCAACTTCTTTTTCCAATACATCAATATCAGATGCCTGTCCCAGCTTCAATCTATCCTGGGTTCTGTCAAAACTAATGAATGCAGTCGCTATTTCTTCGTTATATCGATAATAATTCATATCCGCGAGGATAACGGCAAAAAACTTCTGCATTATATCCAGTCGTCTTTGTTGGAGAACGAGTTGTTTTTTTACTTTTCTTGACTCGATAGTCAGTTTTGCCGCGTCAATATCCGCAGTATTACGTCCCGAATCATATAATGTTTTACTAATGATAACCCCTACCCGGTGATCATCATTAGTCTGGTCAGTCACAATTGACGCCGGTTCAATATAACGTAACCTACCTTCAAGATATGCATTGATATCATGGTCATTCTCAAGTTCATTCCTGGAATTTATTGCTGACTTGATATCGAGGTTAGCCTGATTAAGAACAGGGTGCGATTTAACTGAAAAGCTAAGAGCCTCGGTTAAACTCAAAGGATCCGGTATTGCTTTTTTTTCCTGAGCAAAACTGTTATTAAACAGTACTAATGTTGAACAGGTGATTACTGCAATATATTTGATTACAATTGTCATACTACAACTTTAAATTAACGTTTTTTATGCTGTCTTTTATAACGAGTAAAAGATGTTTTCTGATATTTATCACCGACAACAAAATCACCCATTAACAAAAACTCATCAACCCCCGAAGCTTTGCCGGTATAACGAAAGATGCGTTTACCATCCAGACTAAAAAAAGCAAAAACGGGAGTTGCACGTACTCTGTTTTCCTTAAAAGCAAAATCTTTTTGTTTCATGGCCTTACCCTGCATATTTTTAATTTCCACATCACCTTCAATATCCACGGCAAAGTTTAAAAAATGCTTTCGATAATACGCCTGAACCACTGGCTGGTTTAGAATATTTAATTTCATAAAATGACAAAATGGGCATTCATCCATTTCAAAAAAAATCAATATACCCTTCTTTCCCTGTTCTTTAGCATTCGCAAGCTCTTCCTGGAAGTCTCCCCAGGTTTCATTGAAAAAGAATTTATAAGGGTCGCGTGGAGCAGAAGATCCGGTATTATTTTCTGCGCTATTAGCAATAGCACTAATATTAATTAGCCATATACCGAGCAAAATACTCATAATCAGGTTCTTTTTCATCTCATCACCCATTTTTGTGTGGAATATTGTACTTAAAATCATATAAGTTATGTTATTTCTTCGCACTGTGTAAAAACACAGTTAAAATAGAGCATATCTACACTATTATATAAGCTGAATATACTGGTTTGCTTACAGGTAAATTATACATGCAAAGATTGCCACTCAACTTGCAAATTCTGGCAGCTCCGGTTGTCCTGGCATTGCCAATAATTGTCGTCATATTTTATACGCTGCTTTATCTTGACGATATATCTGCCCAAAATGATACTGTGCGTGAATGGGCACGCGCAACCGACCATTTAAAGATTGCTAAATCAACAGCCTACCAGATGGGTAATCTATTAACGGATATTTCACTCTACCCTATCGAAGAAAATTCGGAACAAAAAGAAGAATTATTCTTCAATTATATTGAGCAATCCCAGGTTTTAAAATCAAACCTTAATTCATCGGATATTACCGATAAAGTCTCTTCAGACGACCTTGCTTTGTTTGCCTCAGCTATCCAGCAAACACACTACTCCGAAGATATGAGCATCCAGGGTGCAATTGTCGCTTTACAACAGTTATCACCAAAACTGGATTACATCTACAATGTGTTGCAGGCGAAAAAAAGAAGCCTGTATATTCAGTCTAATACTGATATTACAGAAATTATTTCAAAGCTTTCCAGGCTAATCCTGACTATTCTAGGTATCGCGACATTTCTTGCCATTATTATTGCCGCGCTGGTAAGTACCAATCTACAAAAACGCTTAAAAAATCTAAGTCAGATGGTTTCAAGAATTTTACATGACGATGAGAAAACGACAAGTACAAGTTTTTCCAATACTACAAATACCGATAAACTTGAACAAATTGAAAACAAGTTGAATAAACTTTCCAAGCGACTTAATAACTCTATTGAAAGTGAAAAAATTTTACAGGCAACAGAAGATGAGCGCCAACGAATTGCTCTGGATATTCACGACCAGTTTTTAGCGGAAATAACTCAATTACGACGCGAACTCAACTATTCCAGAACCGATACCACTTCTATCGATGCAAACCCTAAAGCAAAGTTAGCGAAAATTGATACAACCCTTGAAAAACTGAATGTTGATTTAAGATCCCTTATTAATGATCTATTTCCACATTCTCTTGATATGCTGGGATTGGAAGCCTCGGTAAATGACTATATACGCAAAAAAATACCTCAACAGCATGATATTGACTACTATGTGCATATAGACGAAACCATTAACGCAAACCTGAATCAACAACAATGTTTACACCTTTATCGCATTATCATTGAGGCCGTTAATAATATACTTAAACATGCTCATTGCAATCGATTCGAAATAGTCTTTAAAAAAGTAAATGAACGGATTATTCTAACTATTGAAGATAATGGTTGTGGCTTTTCTTTCAATCAATCACTTTTACAAGGACACATGGGCTTACTGTCAATTAAACAACGGGCAAGTATTCTTGATGCAGATGCCAGCTGGCATTCTTCACGATTTAGTTCAGGAACATGCCTGAAAATTTCTCTCGATTTAAGTAAAATCTCAACGACTGATACATTACAATCAGCTGAAAGTAAAAAAACAGTTTATGCTTAAATAATGACTGATCAAGAATCCACACAGTTAAACTTAAATACTAAACCTTCTCTGATAATTGCCGAGGATAATCCACGCGATCAGGAGTTTCTACTGGATCATTTATCAAATTATCAACTCACCCTGACTGAAGATCCCTTTCAGGCAATCGAACTCGCACAACAAACTCAGTACCCAAATATCATTACCGACTTACAAATGCCTTTCATGAATGGTATTGACCTGGCAAAGCAGATCTGGCAACAACAAGCTAATGCGCGCATCTTATTCTGGTCTAACTATGGCGATGAAACGTATATTCGCTCATTAACTAAAATTATTCCACCTCAAACTGTCTATGGCTATATTCTAAAAGATAATACGTCAGATATTCTGGCAAAAGCGGTCGATGCTGTTTTTATTGATGATCAATGTTGGCTGGATCCAAAACTTAGGCCAACCCAGAAACGTGCGCTCTCCTCCGACAGTAGCTTAACCGATACTGATTATGAAGTGCTGGTGGATATATCACTTGGTTTAACAGATAAACTGATCGCTGAACGACATTTTCTCTCTCATCGTGGGGCCCAGAACAGGTTAAAAACATTATATCTAAAACTTGGGGTAGCGATGGAATCTCATGATGCAAAAAATTTAAATGTTCGCTCTCGAGCTATATCGGTTGCATTAAGGAGAGGGTTAATTAATTCGGACGAAATTGAAAAAGAAGAAAAATTATTCCAGCTATGGTCTGAACAACAAAAACGATTTAATAATTAAATCACTTTCCCTCGATAATTTTTTCAAGCCTCTCCACTGTAACAGTACCCAGTATCGTTTTATACAGCTTACCTGTCTTATCCAAAATAAAAGTCGTTGGTAATGCCTGTAAATGCCCATAGGGTGACGACACAGCATCCCCAGCTTTTAAGACCGGATATACAATTTTAAAATTACGTGAAAATTCTTTTACATACCCACTATCGTCCTGTTCTATATTAACGCCAAGAACAACGGCATCTTTCTGACTGTGTTTTTTATGAAACGCATTCAGCTCAGGGATTTCAGCAGCACATGGGGGACACCACGTCGCCCAGTAATTAACGATTACCCATTTTCCTTTGTAATCAGATGCTTTAACTATTTTATTATTTAAATCGGGCAAAACGAGATCGTCAACAGCAAAAGCCGTATGTTGAAAAGCTAGAATTAATATAGAACAAATAAATAGGCGAATAAGTTTCACAGCAAAACCTTTAAAGTTATAGTCACTGGTACAAAGACAAAAAATATAGAAAAATGTTCAGTATGATTGCTATTGTTTTTCTTTCAATAAAGACAAGTTATAGGTAAAAACTGCACCCGTCAGAATGATCACCCACGATATATAAATCCACAGACAAAACAACGGTAATACTGCAAAAGCACCGTAAATCAAATCATAGGTTGGAAAATTTCGAACATAAACTAAAAATAATATTTTAGCACTCTCAAAAAGTATAGCCGCTATTGCACCGCCGATTACCCCGGACTTTACACTAACCCTGGTATTAGGTATCCATAAATACATGCATACAAAAGCTATCCAGGTAACGGTCACTGGTGCAAGGCTAACGATAACTCTATTTAGAAAGCTGTTGTCTAACTCTATCCCAAGAAAAGGAACCGATAAAACAAAAGTGCTAATCGACAAACTAATCGTAATCAGAACAGGCATAAACATTAATGCTATAAAATATAACATTAACTTTATAAATGTTCTTTTAGTGCGCTTAATATTCCAGATATTATTAATTGTTAAATCAATTGTATTCAAACCCAATAAAACAGTAATGATTAAAACACTAATTCCAAAGGTTCTAAGCTTAGATGCCTGTTCTGCCAAGCTCAGTATTTTACTCTGTAATTCCTGACCAGCCGAAGGAGAGAATATGTCGATTAAAGTATTTTGAATATAAAGCTGGCTTTCCGAGCTACTGATAAACTGACTCATTGAAAATAAGAGTAAGGCAATAATTGGAACGATACTCAACAAGGTCGTAAAAGATAATGCAGCAGCCGATTTGAGGCAATCATGATGCAAAAAATGAAGTAAGCTAATCCTTAGAAAGTCTGCGATATTTCTGTAAGCAATTCGGAAGCTACTCATTAACTTAAATTATCTAATTATTATTACTCATAAAAAAAGCTCCAAGGAATATTCCTTGGAGCTTTTCACTGAAGTGCGTAAGCTTATTCAGAAAGGTATGCTTTATCCGAAGCTTCAACCGTACCAATAGACCAGCTACCGCGCGTTTTTGCATGGTTGATTGCAGCATCAACTTCACCAGCCGATGCTCCTTGATCGATAACCAGGTTTTGCCCCGGATAAATTAAATCTGCATCTTTAATTTTATCCTGGTTTGCTTTATAAATTAACGGCCATTGGTATGGGTTAGAATAAATTTCAGCTTTACCTGAGATATCCCATAAGTTGTCTCCACGAACAACCTGATAGTCGCCACTGCTGGCTGTAGACGCTTTGTCTTCTGGTAAATCCAGCTTAATCATGTCTTTTATACGATCCAGTTCAGAGTATTTTTGAGCGACTGCATCTTCTGCCTGTTTTTTTGCCTTGTTGGCCAATTTAATAGCTTCAGCATCTTTACCTGCTTTAAGTGCTTTTTTCGCTTTTTTAATTAACTTGCCGGTATCTCGCCAGGCATACATTTCATCCAGCGCAATTTTATATGCACGCTCGGCTGCCGCTATCGCAGCAGAAGCATCACCGCCCGCTTTTGGCTCTTCTTCTGTTGTACCTGCACAACCAGCTATTAAGCTGCCCGTCACTAAAATTAAAGCAAAAAACTTCAATAATTGGGTGATTTTCATTGTTTACTCCTAACTGGAATTCTTAAATTATTGTTAAAATAGAAAATATCATTGACCTGTTATCAGGTCAAGAAACTAAATCGTAATCAGCGACTTACTCCGAAGATAAACCACTAAAACTAATTCACTTTATCGACAGCATGATTACGTGATTCGATAGCTATTGTACGTGCTCTAATAGCCAATTCCCGTGCTTGAGTATACTCTCCATCATCAATTTTTTTGGATGCCAGATCCAGTAACTCCCTTGCCTGAGAAAACCTTTTAAAATCATGCACTTCAGCACCTGCTTTTTTCGCAGCTTGCAAGCTCTGACGAGCATTACTCATTTCCTGTACCGGTGGCAATAAACTACAGCTGCTCAGAAACAGTAGCGACAATAGGGTTGTGTAAATAAGAATTAACTTATGAGAGAGAAAATCGGGATTCTGTGTGGATTTAGTCATTGAGCAAGTTTTCTACCTTATACTCGTAATAGTATCTACATCTATACAATTGAAGTAGAATATTATAAAAAAATAACACTCGATCCTGGATCTGTCAAGGTAACTAAAAATAGAATAAAGTTGTCGATTTTTAGGGCTTTATAACACATAGGAAAGAAAATATGACTGTAAAAATTTATCACAATCCGCGTTGTTCAAAATCCAGGGAAACACTGTCACTACTAGAAGAAAAAGGTGTTCGGGCAGAAGTAACCGAATATTTAAAAACACCGCCAGATGCGAAAACACTCAAAGAAATTCTGGATGCGCTTAAAATGGAGCCCAGGCAATTAATGCGCAAACACGAAGCTGAATATAAAGATAACAACCTGGATAACCCCGAGCTCACAAAAGAGCAACTCATTCAAGCGATGGTTGATAACCCGAAAATTATCGAGCGCCCCATTGTTGTCAACAATGGTAAAGTTGCTATTGGCCGACCTCCGGTGAATGTTCTGGATATAATATAAGTATGACCGCCAGTAACGAAACTGAAATACTTGTCCTGTTTGACAGCAAACATGGCTCGACTTCAGAGCTAGCCAATTATATTTCTCGTGGTGTTGAAAGTGTCAACGGCGTGCAGACTCGCTTACGTATCGTAACACCCGTTTCGACTGTTACTGAAGCAACTAATGATTCAATTCCGGAACAAGGGCCATTATATGCAACGCTGGACGATTTAAAACAATGCGCCGGATTAGTTATTGGTAGCCCGGCGTACTTTGGTAATATGAGCGCATCGTTAAAATACTTTATCGACAGCACAACGCCTGTCTGGTTATCGGGTGAGTTAATCAATAAACCCGCAGCTGTTTTTACATCAAGCTCCAGTTTTCATGGCGGACAGGAATCCGTATTGCTCAGTATGATGCAACCTTTGTTACATCATGGAATGATCCTGGTTGGTATCCCTTATTCAGAATCAACATTAAATACAACGAGTACTGGCGGCACACCTTATGGTGCCAGCCATATCACCGGCGCAAACCATGATTTTCCGTTTAGTGACGATGAAAAAATACTTGCCAAAGCTTTAGGCAAACGAGTCGCTGAACTGGCATTACAGTTATCCGCCCGTTAATTCTAATTTCTAAATCACCCTACTTAATTTAAAAGTTTTACTTATGTTGACCCACTCAAGCAAAGCCCGGTTTTATTACTCATTAACTTTAACCGGTTACTTTGGAATGTTAATCCTGTTAGCCAGCTGGATTATCTATTTTGCCCCACCAAAAAATGCCACGACCTCTTTAGCATTA
>Ga0316207_10001934_pt1 | contig 23093 bp, 18 predicted proteins | sample 6weekpyrite_MG_FD_204943 | JGI IMG/M metagenome (GOLD analysis project Ga0316207, IMG submission 204943) | Microbial mat bacterial communities from mineral coupon in-situ incubated in ocean water Damariscotta River, Maine, United States -... | ecosystem: Environmental > Aquatic > Marine >... | reverse complement strand
CGATCCTGCAAAAATGCGCCGAAATGGGCAACAAGGCCCTTCAATTAACACGGCACCAGAACAAGTTCCTGCTCATTTTAGTGCTTTAAACAAGACCTTTACCTTTGATAGTTTCATTGAAGGTAAATCGAATCAATTAGCACGCGCCGCCTCGATGCAGGTTGGTGAAAACTCCGGTGCAGCTTACAACCCTTTGCTCATTTATGGTGGCGTGGGTTTGGGTAAAACCCATTTAATGCATGCGGTGGGTAACTTAATTCTAGCTAAAAACCCACAAGCTCATGTGGTCTATCTGCATTCAGAACGTTTTGTCGCAGACATGGTTAAAGCTTTACAACATAATGCGATTAATGAATTTAAGCGTTACTACCGTTCCGTTGATGCACTGCTTATTGATGATATTCAATTTTTTGCCGGCAAAGGCCGCTCGCAAGAAGAGTTCTTCCATACATTCAATACCTTACTAGAACGCCAACAACAAGTAATAATGACTTGTGATCGCTACCCTAAAGAAGTTGACGGCTTGGAAGAACGTTTAAAATCTCGTTTTGGTTGGGGTTTAACCGTTGCCATTGAGCCACCAGAGCTTGAAACACGTGCTGCTATCTTGATGAATAAAGCGTCATTGGTACAAATTGATTTACCACGAGAAGTGGCCTTCTTCATAGCAAAACGAATTTATTCCAATGTTCGGGAATTAGAAGGCGCACTACGTCGCGTCATTGCCAATGCACATTTTACTGGCAAGGCAATTACGCTCGACTTTGCTAAAGAATCACTACGAGATCTGTTAGCATTACAAGAAAAGCTGGTCAGCATCGATAATATTCAAAAAACCGTTGCTGAGTATTACAAGATCCGCGTCGCTGATTTACACTCAAAACGTCGTACGCGCTCAATTACTCGACCAAGGCAAATAGCCATGGCGCTGGCGAAAGAACTAACAACCCATAGCTTGCCCGAAATAGGTGATGCATTTGGTGGCAGAGACCACACAACCGTGATCCATGCCTGTAAAAAAGTAAAAGAATTAAAAGAATCAGATTCACGGGTTCATGAAGACTACACAAATTTGTTAAGAACATTGTCAACATGATGTGGATGAGCTGTGAATAACTGTGTGGATAAAATAAGGTGCTTATTTATCCACAGATAGTGCACAAGTTAATCGTGGCTTTGTTAAGCTTATGCACAGGCTTGTAATTAATGTAACATGATGAATAATAAGAAGATAATAGACTTATAAACAGATTATCGTGGTACTAATAATAACAATAAGTATATATATACTTAGGAACTAAATAATATGAACTTCAAGATCCAACGCGAAGCATTACTTAAACCTCTGCAGACAATATGCGGTGTAGTTGAACGAAGACAGACATTACCAATACTTTCACATGTACTGTTAGTTTCGGATGGAGAACTACTAAATTTAACTGCTACTGATCTTGAAGTAGAAATTATTGCATCGACTAAAACAGATAGTGCAACAGCAGGTGAAGTTACCGTTCCTGCTAGAAAATTTTTAGATATTTGTCGTACATTACCGGATGATTGTGTCATTGATTTTAAAGTAGATGGTGAGCGTGCCATTTTACGTGCAGGAAAAAGTCGATTTACTTTATCTACGTTACCAGCTGCTGATTTTCCAAATATTGATGCCGCTGAAGATGGTAATAATTTTAAAATTAGTCAGGCTGCGCTTAAATCTTTAGTTGATCACACTCAATTCGCCATGGCACAACAAGACGTTCGTTATTACTTGAACGGTTTAATGTTAGAAATAGCAGAAGGAAAACTACGAAGTGTTGCCACTGATGGCCATCGTTTGGCAATGTGTGAAATGACGGCAGATGTTGCGTCAATTGAAGCAACACAAATTATCTTGCCTCGTAAAGGTATTTCTGAATTAGCACGTTTATTGGATGATGAAAATAATGAAATCGAAATCGAGATTGGTAAAAATCATATTCGATTGAAGTTTGATCAACTTATATTCACATCAAAATTAATTGATGGAAAATTCCCTGATTATCAACGAGTTCTGCCTCAAAATAGTGATAAAAACTTAGTTTTAAATCGTGAAATTCTTCGCCAGGCATTAACACGAGCTTCTATTTTATCGAATGAAAAATATAGGGGCATTCGCTTACTAATGGATAACAATACAATGCGTATTGTTGCGAATAATCCTGAACAAGAAGAAGCGGAAGAACAGGTTGAGCTTGAATACGGTTTTGATGCACTAGAAATAGGTTTTAATGTTACCTACCTGCTTGATGCGCTGAATGCGATTAATACAGAGGAAGTAAACATTGCTTTAAGTGATTCAAATAGTAGTTGTTTAATCACGGCTGTTGGTGAAATGGCAGCTGAATGTCGTTACGTCGTTATGCCGATGCGTCTTTAGTTTCAATTAACCTAGAGTATGAGCATTGAAATACTCAAGATAACGCATTGCCGTAATATTAAATCTGCTCAGCTTTCCCTTAAATCAGGCTTAAATATTATTACTGGCGCTAATGCGAGTGGTAAAACAAGCTTGCTAGAAGCTTTTAATCTACTTGGTACAGGAAGATCTTTTCGTACTAGTCGTTTAAATCATGTTATTCAATCTGAACAAGAAGCTTTAACGCTTTTTGCTCAATTACGGTCAATTTCTGGTTCAAGTCAAAAATTGGGTTTTCAATACACCCAAGGTAAGCGTCAGTTACGATTGGATGGCAACCCCTTACGCAGTGGTGCCGAATTAGCGCATTTACTACCTATACAGCTTATTAATCAACAAAGTTTTGATTTAATTGATCAAGGGCCAAGTCAACGCAGAAAATTCCTAGATTGGGGTGTGTTTCACGTGGAACAATCATTTTATCCCGTTTGGCAGCGATATATGAGGGCTATGAAACAGAGAAATGCTGCTTTAAGACAATCAGTACGACAAACTGAGCATTGGGAGTTAGAAATGGCCAGTTCGGCAGCCTCATTACATACTTATCGAAAATGTTATGTAGATAGTTTACAGCCTTTGTTTACTCATTCAGTGAAACAAATGCTCGGTTGTGACGATATCACTATGCAATATCGTGCTGGTTGGGATGCAGACATCGCTTTAAATGAGGTATTAGCGGCTAATCGGGATAAAGATCGAGAGTTGGGTTATTCGCGTTACGGACCCCAACGCGCGGATCTTGTTTTTAAGCGGGATGGTGTGGCAGCAAGAGAGCGATTATCACGAGGGCAACAGAAGCTATTAGTGAGTGCGCTGGTATTGGGTCAGGCGCAATTACTTACTAATGCAACCGGAAAGCCTGGTACTGTGCTTATTGATGATATTAGTGCTGAACTTGATGCAGGTCATTGTGAGAAATTAATGACAGTTTTACTCGCAACAGGATCGCAATTAGTTGTTACAGCGATTACACCTGAACAACTTCCAGAAGTTCGAGATGAAAAACCGGCTATGTTTCACGTGGAACACGGCGAAGTAAAAGAAGTGATATAATAATCGTCCTGTTTTGGAGATAAGACATGTCAGACGAGAAGAGTTACGATTCCTCAAATATTAAGGTATTAAAAGGCCTAGACGCTGTCCGAAAGCGCCCTGGTATGTACATTGGTGACACCGATGACGGTACTGGTTTACATCACATGGTATTTGAGGTTGTCGATAACTCAATTGATGAAGCACTTGCTGGTCATTGTTCTGAAATTCGTGTTGTTATTCACGAGGGTGAGTCTATTACCGTTAGTGACAATGGTCGTGGCATCCCGGTTGATATTCATGAGGAAGAAGGTGTTGCTGCTGCAGAAGTCATTATGACGGTATTGCATGCGGGTGGTAAATTTGATGATAACTCTTATAAAGTCTCTGGTGGCCTGCATGGTGTCGGTATTTCAGTGGTCAATGCGTTATCCAATGAGCTACGCCTAACGATTCGTCGACACGGTAAGGTACACCAACAAGATTACGTACATGGTGAACCGCAAGCGCCATTAACAGAAATTGGCGATACTGACTTAACCGGCACGGAAGTACATTTTCAGCCGAGTCCGGAGACGTTTACTCAAACCGAATTTCATTATGATATTCTCTCTAAGCGATTGAGAGAATTAAGTTTTTTAAATTCCGGGGTGCGAATTGTCCTAGTTGATGAACGCAATGATAAGAAAGATGAATTTGAATACAAAGGTGGTATCCAAGCTTTTGTTGAACACTTGAATCGTAATAAACAGCCTTTGCATGACAATGTATTTTATTTTCAAACAGAACAAGAGGGAGTTACTGTTGAGTTAGCAATGCAGTGGAATGACTCTTATCAGGAAAATATCTTTTGTTTCACGAACAATATTCCGCAGCGTGATGGTGGCTCACATCTTTCGGGTTTTCGTTCATCATTAACGCGAACATTGAACCAATACATTGATTCTACAGGGAAAAATAAGGTTTCGACTACCGGGGATGATGCTCGTGAAGGGCTTACCGCGGTACTTTCAGTAAAGGTTCCGGATCCTAAGTTCTCTTCTCAAACTAAAGACAAACTGGTTTCTTCTGAAGTGAAGGGTATTGTTGAATCAACAATGAATGAAAAACTCAGTGAATTCTTGCAAGAGCGGCCCAGTGATGCGAAAGCCATTGTCAGTAAAATGGTTGATGCCGCGCGTGCACGAGAAGCTGCTCGAAAAGCGCGTGAAATGACACGTCGTAAAGGCGCCCTCGATATTGCAGGTTTGCCGGGCAAGTTAGCTGACTGTCAGGAAAAAGATCCTTCTTTATCTGAAATCTTCCTGGTGGAAGGGGATTCGGCTGGTGGCTCAGCCAAGCAAGGTCGTGATCGTAAATTTCAGGCTATCTTGCCGCTTAAAGGTAAGATCTTAAATGTTGAAAAAGCGCGTTTCGATAAAATGCTTTCATCAGCAGAAGTAGGGACTTTAATTACAGCCTTGGGTTGCGGCATTGGTAAAGAAGAATTTAATCCCGACAAATTGCGCTACCACCGTATTATTATCATGACGGATGCAGATGTCGATGGTTCACACATCCGAACTTTATTACTGACCTTCTTCTATCGCCAAATGTACGAACTGGTTGAGCGTGGTCATTTATACATTGCGCAGCCACCGCTATATAAAATTAAGAAAGGTAAACAGGAACGTTATATCAAAGACGATGCTGAAATGAATCAATTTTTGATTCAGGAAGCATTAGATAAAGCCGCATTAACGGTTAACCCGGAAACACCCCCTATCAGTGGCCAAGGTTTAGAAACGTTGATTCAAGGTTATATCAGCGTTATGGCTACGATTCAGCGAATTGGTAAACGCTTTAATGAAGCCGCATTATTGAAAATGATTTATATGCCCGTGGTGAATGAAGCAATAAGTAAAGATACCGCTGCAATGACGAAATGGGCTGATGAATTAGTGAGCCGTTTAAATGCTGATGAAGATGGTTATCTTTATGCTAGTAAGGTCATTGAAGATATCGAGCATGCCAGTAATGCGGTGCAGCTTGATGTGACGAAACATGGTTTAACAACGAATGTTGTGTTTAGTCATGATTTCTTTGTTTCCGGTGAATATCGTGCCATTGGTGATATGGCGACACAGCTAGATGGTTTGATTGGTGAAGGCGCAACCGTTAAACGCGGTGAACGAGAAACAGAAATTAGTAGTTTCCGTGAAGCAATTGACTGGTTAATGAAAGAAGCGAAACGCGGGCAGAGTTTCCAACGTTATAAAGGCTTGGGTGAAATGAATCCTGAGCAGCTTTGGGAAACCACCATGGATTACAATCAACGTCGTTTATTACAAGTACAAATAGAAGATGCGATTGCAGCGGATGATTTGTTTACAACATTGATGGGTGATCAAGTTGAACCGCGTCGAGACTTTATTGAAGAAAATGCTTTGTCAGTAGGTAATTTAGACGTTTAGTAGAATTGATAGTGAATATTTGGACAGTCTATTTATCGGGTGAAATTCATACCGACTGGAGAGAAAAAATTGAACAAGGTGTTCAATCAAAAGGTTTACCGATTGAATTTACTTCTGCAGTGACTGATCATGAAGCAAGCGATGCGGCTGGGGATGGGCTCGGTGCAGAAACAGAAAATTTTTGGCGAGATCATAAGTCGGCTAAAGTAAATGCGATAAGAACAAAAACATTAATTGAACAAAGTGACATAGTCATTGTTCGCTTTGGTGACAAATACAAACAATGGAATGCTGCCTTTGATGCTGGTATTTGTGCCGCATTTGGTAAACCTTATATTACGTTGCATGACGAAGACATAATTCATCCGCTAAAAGAAGTTGATGGTTCTGCAATGGCTTGGGCAAAAACGCCAGAGCAAGTGGTAGAAATTTTGGAGTACGTAACAAATAAAAAATAGTAAGGAATAGATTTTTCTGATTAAAGAATGAATTATTTTTTAACCTCTCCATGTAAATTCACAAGATGGCTTGAAGGGATTATTGTTATTTTCTCTGGTCTGGCCTGTTTTCTTTCTTATTATTTAATTCGTTTTAACCTTTGTGCCAATGCAGATTGTAATGATTTACAGATTACAAAATTCTGGGTTGATCTATCGGCACTTTATCTTATTTATGGTGTTGCCGCATTGTTGCTTGGTTATTTTTTAATTGTTGATACGCAATTAAATCGGTTATATCGACTTGGTTTACAGGTATCTGTACTTACAGGCGTAGTGCTTTCTGGCATGATGGTGTTTGCTATTTCAAATGAACTAGTCAATTTAGCAGAATAATTAGAGAGGCTAAATAATGTATAACGAAGCTGAAAGACAACAACAGATAAAACAGGTTACGAATAAAATAGTTAAAATCCAGATTTTGGGTGCGCCGGGCGCAATACTAGTCGGTTTGGCAATGTATGCCATCTTTGGTGCAAACGGTGATGCCTTTCATCCATTACTCAATAATATGGATGTGGTTTACAGCATGCTAGTGATTGGTGTTGCTATTATGGCGTGGGAGTTTTTGACCTTTATTTCATTGTTACGAAAAAAAGCCGAACTGATGAAAGCGAGTGAATAATTATTTTTCGAGTAATTTGGCTCGAGCTGCATTCATCCAGCTTTCAGCTTCCTGATTAATATCACCGGCCTTGCGGCCTTCGCATTGAATTATTGGGCCAATGACGACCTTTATGGTCCCTGGGTGTTTAATAAATCCACGTTTTGGCCAATGTTCACCGGCATTATGGGTAATGGGAACGACGGGAACGTTTGTTTTGGCAGCTAGCATCGCCCCACCAATTCCGAAATTTTTTGTTTCAGATGCTTGAAGCCGCGTGCCTTCCGGAAAAGTAATTACCCAGCGACCCTTGATAAGCCTTTGTTTTCCTTGAGTAATTACTTGATTTAATGCTTTGCGACCTGCTTTTCGGTTAATCGCGATAGGTTCGAGCACCCAGATGGCCCAACCAAAAAAAGGCACCCAGAGTAATTCTCGTTTAATAAGCCAGGTTTGAAGTGGCAGGATGTTGGTTAACGCCAATGTTTCCCAAGTAGATTCATGGCGACAAAAGACGATAGCGGTATCGATGCCAGTAATATTTTTGAGACCTTCAACTTCATAATGAATGTTGCAGGTGATTTCAAGCCACCATAAAACGAATCGGTGCCATAAATGTAAATAGGCATAGCGCCAGCGATGCGGTAGTAAAATAGTCAAAAAGCAGGGTGTGGCGAGAATAATCGTCGCGAGGATCATGCCAATTGAAAAAAGCAGTGAACGAAGAAATAACATACGCTAGACACTATTCATGAGTGTACCGGCGAGCAAGGCATTGACGGCTTGTTTTAAATCACAATAAACCGGAACATCTTCTATGCCTTGTGCAGAATAGAGTGTTTTGGTTCCTTTGCCGGTGCGAACTAAAACTGGTTGTGCCCCGGATGCTTGAGCGGCTTGAATGTCGCGTAGCGAATCACCAATACAGGGTACATTTTCAAGGCTGGTGTTAAGGCGTTGGCTAATTTGTTCGAATAGGCCTGGCAAGGGTTTGCGGCAATCACAATTATCTTTAGGGCCGTGAGGACAAAAGAAAATCGCATCAATACTTCCGCCATATTCATGTGCCATGTTGTGCATTTTGTCATGGATAGCATGGAGTGTATCCAGATCAAAGAGTTTTCTGGCAATACCGGATTGATTGGTGGCAATGACGATTTGCCAGCCTGCATTTTTGAGTTGGGCAATGGCTTCCAGACTTCCTGGCAAAGGGTGCCATTCATCGGGTGATTTAATGAAGTCATCGGAATCTTCATTAATAACCCCATCACGGTCAAGAATGATGAGTGGCATAACTAGTTCACATCCCGAAATTCTGACACGCGAATTTTGCCATTAATCATTTTAGATTCACGTTGCATGAGTTTATCCATTTTTTTCCAAAGCGCCGCCTTAAGATCAAAATTAGCAGCAATGGCTGTGCCCATGACAAGAATCATTAAGTCTGCACACTCCTCGGCCAGAGACTCTGTTGATTTACCTTTGGTGATAGCAGCTGAAATTTCACCGAGCTCTTCTGCCATAAGCGCAACACGATAAGGTAAGTCTTCGCCGCCGCTACCTTTGAAATCATGTTTATCATGGAAGGCCTGAATCGCTGCGAGCATTTCATTATAAGAATCCTGATTTTGCTGATCGCTCATGATCCCTCCGATGAATTAATCTTGTAAGCGAGATAAATCTGCTATGCGTAAGAATAGTTGCCGTAAAATATTTAACAAGGCTAGACGGTTATGACGAATAGTTTCATCGTCAGCCATGACCATGACATTATCAAAGAAGTTATCAACTGGTTCGCGAAGGCTTGCCAGTTTTGTTAGCGCTGCAGTGTAATCGCCTTTATCCAATAATGGCTCAACATCCGTGATAGATGTTTGAATGGCATCGTATAAGGCCTTTTCCTCGTCAACTTCAAAAAGACTGGTATTAACAGAGTTAGAAACCGTTTGTTTGCTCTTTTTCAGTATGTTGGTAATACGCGTATTGGCAGCACTTAAACTAGCTGCTTCGGGTAATTTTCGAAATGCAGCCACAGCGCGTAGACGTTGATCGAGTTCATTGAATTGGCCGGGTCGCAGGCTAACAATGGCATCAATTTCATCGCCGGCAAAATCCTGATTACCGTAATAAACAGTCAGACGGCCAAGGATGAAATCAAAAACATCATCAATTACATTTTCAGCAACATCAAGTTTTGGTGGCATGGATTTATAATTGTTAACGGCAGTAGCGATTAAGTCACGAACATTGATAGCCAGCGAACATTCCATGCAAATGCGTAAAATACCAAGTGCTGCTCGACGTAATGCATAAGGATCTTTTTGACCCGTCGGTGGCTGCCCGATGGCGTAGAGCCCAACTAAGGTATCCAGTTTATCTGCAATCGAAACAGCTTGACCAATAATGTCTGTTGGTAAGTCATCACCGGCAAAACGAGGACGATAATGATCTTCTATAGCCTGTGCAACATTATCAGATTCGCCATCAGTATTAGCATAATAGCGTCCCATGACACCCTGTAGATCCGGGAATTCATTTACCATCTCTGACATTAAGTCACATTTACAAAGTTGCGCAGCACGAATAGCAGCACTACTATCTGCATTAACTGAGTTAGTAATTGTTTTTGCTAATGCGGCGATACGTTCGGATTTATCGTGAACGCTGCCAAGTTTTTTCTGGAATACAATTTTTTTCAGGCTTTCCAGATGAGTATCAAGGCGTTGTTTTTTATCTTGTTGCCAGAAAAATTCTGCATCAGCAAGACGTGGACGAATTACTCGCTCATTACCTTTGCGTACCGTGTCGAGATTACTACTATCGATATTGCTAACAGTAATGAAGTTAGGCATTAACTTGCCATTACTATCGAGCATATGAAAATATTTTTGATGGCTCTTCATGGAGCTGATTAAACATTCCATTGGCACATCGAGAAAAGTTTCATCAAAGTGACCCATTACAGCAACTGGCCATTCAACCATGGCTGTTACTTCATCGAGTAAGGCTTCATCAATGACCGCTGTGCCATGAGATTTTTCTGCAATATCAGTGACCGCTTTTCGTACTACTTCACGACGTTCTGAGAAATCAGCAATCACCTGACCTTGAGATTTCAATAAATCAGCATAACCGGACGGATCAAAAATAGTCATAGCATTGGGGTGGTGGAAACGATGTCCCCAGGTTTCTTTACCACTTTGGATACCAAGAATTTCGGCATCGATCACCGTGTTGCCAAGCAATAAAACAATCCAATGCACAGGGCGTACAAATTGTGCGTCACCGGAACCCCAGCGCATGCGTTTAGGAATCGGTAATTTATTAAGTGCGTTACGAATAATATCAGGAATTAATTCAGCTGCTGCCTGACCTTTTTCATGTAAGGTATAGGCAAGCCAGGCACCCTTGTCTGTTTTAAGTTGTGAAAGTTGATCAACAGATTCAAGGCCGCAAGAACGCGCAAAACCCTCAGCGGCTTTAGTTGGACAACCATCTTCACCAAACGCTGCTGTGAGTGCCGGGCCGCGGCGTTCAATTTCACGATCAGCTTGTTTGTTAGCAAGGTCAGTAATTAGTAGTGCTAGTCGACGTGGAGCAGCAAAGGGTTTTATTTCGGTATAGCTTAAACCGCTTTCTTTAAGATCTGCAGCAACGCTGGTTTCAAAGGCTTGGGATAGTTTCAGTAAAGCCTTGGGTGGTAATTCTTCGGTACCGATTTCTATGAGTAAATCATTTACATCGCTCATGACTTAGCTCCTTCAACCATCGGAAAGCCGAGTGCTTCTCGTTTATTGAAATAAGCCTGTGCAACAGCACGTGACAAAGTGCGAATGCGTAGAATATAAGCCTGGCGTTCAGTAACTGAAATCGCATGGCGTGCATCGAGAAGGTTAAAAGTGTGTGATGCCTTTAAAACTTGTTCGTAGGCAGGTAGCGGTAAATCCGCTTCAATGAGTTGTTGGCTTTGTTTCTCGCAGCTATCAAACCAGGCAAACAAGGTATCAACCTCAGCGTGTTCAAAGTTATAGGTTGATTGTTCGACTTCATTTTGGTGAAACACATCGCCATAGGTGATAGTTCCGGCTTCACTTTTTGACCAAACTAAATCAAATACACTATCGACACCTTGCATGTACATGGCAAGGCGCTCCAGTCCATACGTGATTTCACCGGTGACGGGTCGACATTCAAGACCACCGACCTGTTGAAAATAAGTAAATTGAGTGACTTCCATGCCATTGAGCCAGACTTCCCAGCCTAAGCCCCAGGCACCGAGTGTGGGAGACTCCCAGTTATCTTCAACAAATCGAATATCGTGTTCGAGTGGATCAAAGCCAAGTAAACGCAATGAATCGAGATAAAGCTCCTGAATATTATCCGGTGAAGGCTTCAACATTACCTGAAACTGGTAGTAATGCTGGAGACGGTTTGGGTTTTCACCATAACGGCCATCGGTTGGGCGGCGTGATGGCTGTACATAAGCGGCGCGCCAGGGCTCAGGGCCGATTGAACGTAAAAATGTCGCCGGATGGAAGGTGCCAGCACCCATTTCCATGTCGAAAGGCTGTAAAACAGCACAGCCTTGATCAGCCCAAAAGGACTGCAAAGTGGCGATTAAACCGTGAAATGTAGAGATATCTGTTGCGTTGCTCATGGTAATGTTTGTTTTATAACCCAAAATCTTACAATTAGCGCGCAAGTATACCGTGAGTGCGGTCTGAGGTGAATGTGATCGGCTTATTTATTCCTTATTATATAGTCGGGAATAGTTTCTAAGATAAGCGCTCTGTTATAATAGCGCTCCTTTCAATTTGGTAATGATCAAGATGCAAGCAACACAACGCAAAGCCGTCGCGCTAATTTCTGGTGGACTCGATTCTCTGTTAGCGGCGAAAGCAGTGATGGAACAAGGCGTACATGTAGAAGGAATAAATTTTTACACGGGCTTTTGTGTTGAAGGTCATACTCATGCGATTCGCAAAAAAGATAAAGCCAAACCAAAACGTAATAATGCTCTGTGGGTAGCAGAGCAATTAGGCATTAAATTACATATTGTTGATGTAATTGAAGAATACAAAGATATTGTTATCAACCCTTCGCATGGCTATGGCCAGCACATGAATCCTTGTTTGGATTGCAAAGGCTTTATGGTGAAAAAAGCGCATGAGTGGATTGCGGCGAATGGTTTCGATTTTATTATCACCGGTGAAGTGATTGGCCAACGTCCGATGTCACAGCGTAAAGACACCATGCCGGTAATAGCTAAAGAATCAGGAGCCGGTGATTTACTGGTGAGACCTTTATGTGCGCAACACTTACCACCAACATTACCGGAACAAGAAGGTTGGCTGGATCGGGAAAAATTATTTGATTTCAGTGGGCGTACCCGCAAACCTCAAATGGCGTTGGCAGAACAATATGGTTTTGAAGACTATGCACAACCAGCTGGTGGTTGTTGTTTCTTAACCGATGCACATTACTCGAAAAAAATTGCCGACTTATGGACATCACGTGGCGAGCGTCGTTATGAACTTGATGACATTATGTTATTAAAAGTAGGTAGGCATATTCGACCCAAAAAACATTTTAAATTGATCATTGGTCGTGAAGAAGGCGAGAATAATTTTTTATCTGGTTACCGCAAAATGTTTGCGAGTATTAAAACAACCAGTCATGCTGGTCCTTTAACCTTGATTGATGGTGAAGTGTCTGATCAAGACATTGAACTGGCTGCGCAAATAGCGGCGCGTTATAGTCAAGGAAGAACGGCGGATAAAGTTGAAGTAGAATTTACAGATAAAAAAGGTGTGAGTAAATTACTGGAAGTAACGCCCATGCCGGTTAGTCAGCTCGATGAAGCCTGGCAAGTATAAAAAGCATTAAACGCTATATTTAAAGGCTAAAAGAATATCCTATGTCTCATTATACGCTTGATGCAAAAAGAATGATGTGCCCGATGCCAGTCATTCGCACTCAGGATAAAGTGGCTGAACTTCAAGTGGGCGATACACTTGAGGTGACTTGTACAGATCCGGGTGCATTGAATGATATTCCTGCCTGGTGTCGTATTAATGGTCATGAAGTTGTGAGTAGTAGCGAAAATAATGGTGAAGTGATTATTACCGTAAAAGTTGGTGATGCATAAATGGCACATAGTCATTCACATGCACCACTTGATAAACATGATGCGCGTTACCGTGAAGTACGTAAAGTAACGTTAGTTGGGTCTGCCGTTGATTTGTTATTGGCCGTTGCCAAGTTAGTTGTTGGCTATATCGGACAATCGCAAGCACTGATTGCAGATGGGCTTCATTCTTTCTCTGATTTGATTACTGATTTCATGGTGCTGTTTGCTTTCAAGCACTCCAGTCGTGATGCCGATGAAGATCATCCTTATGGGCATGGTCGAATTGAAACTTTAATGACAGTGGCACTTGGGTTTGCTTTGATCGCTATTGGTTTTGGTATTGCCTGGGATTCAATTCGTCGTTTGTTTGAACCGGATTTATTACTTCACCCTGATGCAATTGTGTTAGTTGTTGCAGTAATCTCAATTATTTCTAAAGAAGCTATTTACCATTATACGTTAGCTGCTGCGCGTAAATACAGGTCAGCATTATTACGTGCCAACGCCTGGCATAGTCGTTCCGATGCAATTTCTTCGATTATTGTGTTTGTTGGTGTACTTGGCGCAATGGCGGGCTTGGATTATCTCGATGCGATAGCGGCAATCGGTGTCGCCATGATGATCGTAAAAATTGGTTGGGATTTGGGTTGGCACAGTATTCGTGAATTGATTGATACCGCACTGGATAGAGAAGAGGTTGACCGTATTCGAAATGTCATTGCAGATGTGGAAGGTGTGCGTTCTTTACATATGTTGCGTACCCGAAAGATGGGATCAGATGCACTGGTGGATGTGCATATTCAGGTAGAGCCATTTTTGAGTGTTTCGGAAGGACATCAGATAAGTGAGGCGGTTCGGTTGCAATTGGTTAAGAATATCGAAGATGTATCTGATGTGACGGTGCATATCGACCCGGAAGATGATGAGATTGCAGCAAATAGTTGCCATTTGCCGCCAAGAGAGCAGATAATGGCACGCCTGAATCAGTCATGGCAGCATATTGATGCTGCCAAGCAGATCCAGTCAGTCACTTTGCACTATCTGGATGGCTATATTCACGTTGATGTGAAATTGCCCTTGGCATTAGCCGATGATGGGTTGGTAAAAGACTTTAAACAGTCTGTAGAAAAGATTGATGAAGTAAAAAATATCCAGATAGGTTTTTATGCTGATTAGTGCACCATATTTGTGCATTTAATGGTTTTTTTGCACATTATTGGTGCATATTTTATGATAAAAATTGATATTGGTATAATAAATTTAATAGTTACAAGGACTTATCTAGTGGCATAATTAATGCACTATATGAGAACAAATTTTAGTGTGTCGTGAAAGCGACCAATTTAATTACAAACCACAAACTATATAGTTAGTCATTTTTAGGACAATAGCGGAGGAGACATCACCATGTCCGTAGCAAAAGTTAAAAAGTTAATGAAAGACAACGACGTTCAGTTCGTTGACATGCGTTTTACCGATACCATCGGTAAAGAACAGCACGTAACGATTCCGGCGAAAGTTGTGGACGCGGACTTCTTCAAAGAAGGTAAAATGTTCGATGGTTCTTCAATTGCTGGTTGGAAGTCGATTAACGAATCAGACATGATTTTGATGCCTGATGCAACAACAGCCATGATGGATCCATTCATGGATGAACCAACAATGATTATTCGTTGTGACATTGTTGAACCTGACACGATGCAAGGTTACGAACGTGACCCACGCTCTATTGCTCGCCGCGCTGAAGAGTACTTAAAGAAAACCAAGATTGGTGATGTTGCTTACTTCGGTCCTGAAAACGAATTTTTCGTCTTTGATGATGTTCGTTGGGGCGCAGACATGACAGGTTCTTTCTGCAAGATTGATTCAGAAGAAGGCGAATGGAACTCTGAAAGAGTTTACGCTGACGGTAACATGGGGCACCGTCCTGGCGTGAAAGGCGGTTACTTCCCAGTACCACCTGTTGATTCACTACAAGACATGCGTTCTGCTATGTGTCTTGCGATGGAAGACATGGGTCTTGATATCGAAGTACATCACCATGAAGTGGCAACGGCGGGTCAATGTGAAATTGGTGTTGGTTTTAACTCACTCGTTGCTAAAGCTGATGAAGTACAAATCCTTAAATACTGTGTACAAAACGTAGCACATGCTTACGGTAAAACAGCGACATTCATGCCTAAGCCAGTTGTTGGTGATAACGGTAGTGGTATGCACGTTCATATGTCTATCGGTAAAGGTGGTAAGAACACGTTCTCTGGTAACAAGTACGGTGGTCTTTCTGATACAGCGCTTTACTACATTGGCGGTATTATCAAACACGCTAAAGCATTAAACGCACTTTCAAATGCATCAACTAACTCTTACAAACGTTTGGTTCCAGGTTTTGAAGCACCTGTTATGTTGGCTTACTCAGCACGTAACCGCTCAGCATCAATTCGTATTCCATTCGTATCTAATCCTAAAGCACGTCGTATTGAATTGCGTTTTGGTGATTCAACAGCGAACCCATACCTTTGCTTCGCGGCAATGATGATGGCTGGCATTGACGGTATCCAGAACAAGATTCACCCTGGTGATGCAATGGACAAAGATTTATACGACTTACCAGCAGAAGAAGAAGCTAAAATTCCACAAGTGTGTTACTCACTTGATCAAGCGCTTGATGCACTTGATAAGGATCGTGACTTTCTTACAGCGGGTGGCGTATTCACTGATGATGCCATCGATGGTTACATTGCACTGAAGATGGAAGAAGTGACTCGTATGCGTATGACAACTCACCCAGTTGAGTTTGATATGTACTACAGCCTGTAATTTGGCAAAGTAGCGTAGCAGTATTAGAGCGCCTTTCCCGGCTTAGGTTGGGGAAGGCGTTTTTTATTGTCTGCTATACATGATGAACCAGTAGTGTGATGTAGTTGTCAGAATAAAAGTTGAGCAATAACGCGAGCTTGACTATGCTCGTAGTATAAGGAATAAGCACTGGAGACAGCATGATGCAAAGAACAATGATATTCATTGCCATTTTGGGGCTGGTGTTACCCGGTGTTTCTGTCGCAAAACTTTATAAGTGTGAGAATGAAAAAGGCGATGTGGTTTATACAGATAAACCATGTAAAGATGGCAAAGGTGAAGAACTGAAACTAGCCCCTTTCTCTACTTATTCACCTAATATTGTTCCTGTTCCACCATCAGCAAACAAGGTTAAACAAGATCCTGCAGCGGCTTATAACGTTTTTGAAATAATAAGCCCTAAAAATGATAAATTAATAAACTCAAATACAGGCACGGTAACCGTGGCGTTTAAACTTGAAGGGCCGTTACTTAGTTTAAAAGGCCATAAATTCGCTATTGCTCTGGATGGAGAAAAATTAAAATCTCGTGGTGTTACAAATCAAATACGCTTGAATAGTGTTAATCCTGGTACACATACTATTCAGGTTTTTGTTGTTGATGCGCAAGATAAAGTCATTAAAAGCTCGAATACAGTAAGTTTTCATATGCAGAGCCGATCAAAGTTAAATAGCCCTACTCCTGAACAATCTGATTTATTGAAAGGTATTCCGGGTAGTGGAAGCACGATTCCAGGCGGTAGCGGCACAATCCCGGGTGGTTCTCCTAATATTCCAGGCGGTCGTAGGTAGCCTAGAGTTTAATATCTCCACAAATTTTCATCAATGCACTATAATGGTGCATCATAAATGATAAGTTATTTTAAGAAATAAAATGACTTTGATAGAAAAATAATTATTCATATATATTTCAATAAGTTAGGAATTAGTTTAGAAATTATAATTTCTAAATCATAAAACGGTAATGTGGTTCGAGTTTTGCACTATAGAACCCACATGATAGCCACTATGATCAAAAAGGAAGCTCCGTTGTTCAATATCGCAGACAATTTGTCGACTTCTGTGCTGGTTTTGAATAAATCTTTACAGGTTGAATATATGAATCCGGCCGCGGAGGCATTATTTGCAACCAGTTTAAGACAGCATCAGGGCTATGCGGTGAAAGTACTGCTGCCGGCGGAACCAGCTTTTATTGAAAAAACCGGGAATGTTCTGACGGATGGTCAGGGTTTTACCCAACATGAATTGGCGTTAATTCTGGCAGATGGTAAAAAGATAACCGTCGATTGCACGGTGAATATTGATGATGCTGAAGCCGAACCGGTATTAATAGTAGAAATGAAACAAGTTGATCGACACTTACGAATTTCACGTGAAGAAAGATTGTTAGCGCAAAATGTAGCGACAAGAGCATTAGTGCGCGGCTTTGCACATGAAGTTAAAAATCCACTCGGTGGCTTGCGTGGTGCAGCGCAGTTACTGGAATCTGAATTACCGGATGATAGTTTAAAAGAATACACCCAAATAATAATTGGCGAAGCTGATCGTTTGCAAAGTTTGGTTGATGGCATGCTGGGACCGAATAGCTTGCCGAATGTCACCAAATTAAATATTCATGAAGTATTAGAACGGGTTCGAAGTTTAGTACTGGCCGAGGTACCAGAGGGTGTGCGCATTATTCGTAATTACGATGTCAGTATTCCCGAGTTTATGGCTGATAAGGATCAGTTGATTCAATCAATTTTAAATATTGTGCAAAACGCCATTCATGCAACACAGGGCCAAGGCGTCATTGAATTAAAAACACGAATAGAAAGGCAGTTAACAATAGGCAATACCAGACATCGTCATGTAATGCGCTTAGATATAACCGATGACGGTGTGGGCATACCGGAAGAAATGCAACAGCGAATATTTTACCCAATGGTAACTAGCCGTGCTGAAGGTACCGGTGTTGGTTTATCAATAGCGCAGTCATTAGTGAATCGACATGGCGGTTTAATTGAGTGTGTCAGTAGACCTGGAAAAACATGCTTTACAATTTTACTGCCAATTGAAATGGAGAAGAAAGAGAATGCGTAAGGACAAGATCTGGGTTATTGATGATGACCGATCAATTCGTTGGGTGCTAGAAAAAGCATTGGAAAAAGCAGACATGGAAGTAATTAGCTTTGAAGATGCTAATAAAATCATGAGTGAACTTGAGAATAATTTACCTGATGCTATCGTCACTGATATTCGCATGCCTGGTTTAAATGGTCTTGAGTTACTGGATAAATTAAATGCGGAATATCCCGATTTACCGGTTATTATTATGACTGCACATTCAGATTTAGACAGTGCAGTATCAGCCTATCAAGGCGGTGCATTTGAATATTTACCCAAACCATTTGATATTGATGATGCGGTTGAGATGGTTAGTCGCGCCGTAGAGTTGCGACGTGAAAACACACAAGATTCAGAAAAGAAAGCAGTTGTTAAAACAGAAATAATCGGTGAAGCACCGGCTATGCAGGAGGTGTTTCGTGCAATAGGTCGTTTGGCTCGCTCTAACATAACCGTTTTAATCAATGGTGAATCGGGCACAGGTAAAGAACTGGTTGCACACGCTTTACATAAACATAGTCCTAGAGCAGACAATTCTTTTATTGCAATAAATACCGCAGCGATTCCAAAAGATTTACTTGAGTCAGAATTATTTGGTCATGAAAAAGGAGCCTTTACTGGTGCGCAAAGTTTACACCGCGGTCGGTTTGAACAGGCCGATGGCGGCACATTATTTTTAGATGAAATTGGTGATATGCCGGCGGAGTTACAAACTCGGTTATTACGCGTATTGGCTGAAGGCGAATTTTATCGTGTTGGCGGTCGAACAGCAGTGAAAGTTGATGTGCGTATTATTGCCGCCACGCATCAAAATCTGGAAAAGTTGGTTGAAGAAGGACGTTTCCGTGAAGATCTATTTCATCGCCTAAATGTCATTCGTATTCACGTGCCTCCTTTACGTGAACGTCGTGAAGATATTCCTTTGTTAATGAATTTCTTTTTAGCTGCGGCAGCAAAAGAACTGAATTCAGAAGTTAAGCGACTTCTTACGGAAACGGAGCAATACCTAACTGGTATCGATTGGCAGGGAAATGTAAGGCAATTAGAAAACCTTTGTCGCTGGTTAACCGTGATGGCACCTGGACAGGAAGTCCACATGGATGATCTGCCGCCGGAGTTGCGTGAATCGGGCTCAGGCGATGCATCAGGCAGTGACAATTGGCAAAAGTCACTGGAACGCTGGGCAGATAACCGTTTGGTGAGTGGCGATCAGAATTTACTGGAGTCAGCTGTTCCCGATTTTGAACGAATTATGATAAGCAGTGCTTTACGACATACCGGTGGTCGCCGACAAGATGCGGCTAAATTACTGGGATGGGGTCGCAATACCCTGACGCGGAAGATTAAAGAATTGGGAATGGAACTGAATTAATAATTGGGGTCAGAGTCAAAATTGTTTGTGAATTATGACTCTGACCCTAAATATTCCTGACCCTAAATATTCATTTTTGTTGTTTTCGCGCAACGTTGGAAAGGTTTTGACTCTGACCCCAATTATTTGCCTTGCCTGCCTAATATAATTCTCGTAAATAAATTGTTGAATCATTACCGCTAAAAATACCGAAAGTGGCAGTGGCAGTAGGATCGTTATCGTGATTGCCATCCCCATCCCAGTCAAATTCAAGATAGGCTGGAACATCGAATGTTACATCAACACTGCCATCGTTACCGACTCCCGGTGGGCTAAGACTAATCGGCAGAGCAGGGTCTGATAAACCGGAAACTAATACGCCAGCACCACTGACAGTGGTATCTGCCAACATCAAATTACCAGTTGGGTTTGAGAGTGTGACAGGTTGTATCTCATCTCCGCTAGCTGCTGCACTGTAGCTTGTCGTGCTATCCACCGTTACGGGGAAGAAACCTCCGCCAGTTCCATCAGTGACAAAATATTCAGCAATAAAAGGAATCGGCAGGGGAACTAATTCAGAACCAAACGCATTCACAACACGTAAGCGACCAAATCGTACATCGGTTAAACTGCCAATAGCTTTGCTGGTGCAATTTGAATCAGCTACACAATCGTTAGCTTGATCGGTTTTTTCATCATGATTTTCAATCAGTCGGTTATCCATTTCAGTTGTAACACGGGTGCTAAATTGAAGGCTTTGGTAAGGCCCATCCGGGCCACCTGCGCTACGTGCAAAGCTTTCAGTTGTGGAGCTATAGGTGTAAACACCATTACTCCAGTTAGTGGATAAAGGTGGATTACCAATGCGTGCATCAAGCGCAATGCCGTCATTATTGTCTTCAGCGGCTGTTTCAAATTCTGCTGTGCCTGCATAGCCTAAAGCGTCGTCATAGTTTTGAGTTAAACTCCCTGCTAGTCCGCGAGCTTCAAGTACATAGTCGATACCAAGTTCTTGTCCCATGTAAGTGAAGCTACCAATGGCGGGTGTTACGTTACCTGCAGTGAGAGTGAAATGGTCGGGGAAGAAGCGACCAACTGACGGGCTGTAACCAATGATATCGATTCCAGATGAAATATAGTCTAGTGCATTAGATTGCAAGGTAACACTGCCGACTTCGTTATAAGTTAAGTTGCCAGCGGATGTAGCAACACCAAGCGTGTAACTTACAGGAGCAATAATATTGGAACCACCGACTGCCCCGGCAGCACCTGTTGCGGGAGTAAATCCGCTCGTAGTAAGAGCAGAAACCGTTGTGCTTGAAGCAAAGTTAGGCGTTGTTGCATTGGCTGAAAGATCCGCGGTTGGGGTGGGTTGTCCTGTCGGATTACCTCCTCCGTCAAGTAATTCCTGCGTTGAGTTATAAACGTGTGCTGTCACCGTCACACGAAACACATCTTCTGCGGCAATGAATGCAACACCGCCACTCGCCGTTCCGGTGATGGTTGTCACATCATCGCCCGTATCATACGTAGTATCTGCACCATAATTTCTAATATCGGAAAAAGAAAACCCAAAGGGTCTGACCACAAACGGATTACTTGAAATACTTAGCGTATCACTAGAAGGGCTACCATCGGCGAGTGGTAATTGGGATTGAGCATCGAGGCGTAGTTGACCAGCGTCTGGGTAATTCAGTATGAGTGGTGCACGTGAGGAACCATCAAAGACCAAAGAAACCGGACTAAAACTGGTAGCTGTTGATTCATCTGTTGTGTTAATGGCAGTGCCATTAATAGAAAGTTGGTTGCCGGCACAGCTAGAGGGGTTGATACACTCAGCACCTAAATCAATAGCAACGGTTTGGTTAGTATAAAGTCCTGTGCAAACTGCAGGACTTGAGTCAGATACTTGAATAGCGCTTAGGAAGAAATCTTTTGCACCAAAACCAACATTAGAGTCTTTACCTGAAATTTGGGTCGTGATTGTTTGATTCGCGTCTGTTGTATTTTCAAAGACTAAAGCGGTTTGTTGGTAAACAAGATCCGGATCTTCAGTGGTGGATTCAACGAGAGAACCGTCGCTAACATTAAAGTTAACAGTATCGTTGTTAGTGTTTGGGTTGGTGTAGTTAAATTGTAAAACGACGTTGGTTTCACCACCAGGAAAGGTATAGGTGGCTGCGCCATCACCGAGAGCACCGTTAGTCAGCGTACCTGTCCCAGAGCCCACTACTGTCCAGTCACCTAAATTGAGCGCTGGATTTCCATTAACAATGGTACTGAGGTTGATGGTTGTTGCTGCAGGGACGGCGACGGGATTATCACTACTATCATGTCCTGTAATAGTAATAGATTCAGCAAGACAGCTGATGCCATTACCATCATGAGAGATGGCGTAATGAGCAGGACCTGTAACCGTGCAAGGTCGGGTAATTGCCTTAACATCTTCCAGTGTGCCGATATTGAGTGGGCCACCAAAGAGGTTGAACTCATCAATAAAACCACTGAATGAATTTAAGCTGGGTCCACCACCAATGGTGAGATCACCTGAATCTTCTATTTCGAGTTCAAATTCATCTTCACCACCGGCGATGGCCAATGTATTTGTTGCAACAAGTCCGATGGCATCTGCTTGCGTGGCAGCATAAAGATTAATGGTATTGTTACCTAGATCAATAACCAGTGAAACGAAATACCAGGTATCGTTTGCTAATACGCCATCGGCACTGCTGAGAGTGTTGGGTGTCAGTAGGTTAGAGTTATAGGTTAATTTACCAGTAGGGCTAACCGACAGGCGTACAAAGTCAGAATCATCTTGGAATGAAAAAATAGTTTGTGTGGCACTGTTATTATTGGTTTGCACCCATGCAGTGAGGGTAATGCTGTTGCTGATTTCAACTTCATCTTCACCATTTGGCGGGTTTAAAGGCGAAATGGAAATATAATCATCAACACCATCAAAAGAACCATAGCCACAGCTGCCTGGGCTTCCAGGAATCGCCGGATCAGTGGTAGAGGTAACCGCCCCATTTGTGGCGGTACCCGATGTTGAGCCGGTAGGATCAATGACTTCACCGGGGCTGCCGTTCCAGACAGGTTCATCCATGGTGAAACCGAATAAGGATGTTGGTGCACTATCATCATTGGTATCACCACGAGTTACTTCATCACCATTATCACCGAAGTCACCATCACCATCAGGTAGACGCGCTATGTCTTTATTGCCAGCATCATGACCAGTAAGAGTAAAACCACAAGCAGCAGGTACGTCCCATCGAGGTGGGTCACATGTTGCGGCCTGACAGTATTGGATATAATCAACAACAACATCGACACCATCAATATTATTAACGAGTAGAACTTCACCTTCATCGGGATTAAGTGATTTATTATTAGGTACTTCGTACTCGAGATAGGTGCCGGTATTGAATGTATCAGGATCGGCATCATCACCCTGAGGATTACCATAAAAATATTCGTTCAAATTGCCTTGGCCAAGTTCGATACAGTCATTGCCGGATCCACCGCTAAAGGTGTAACAAAGTTGCCAATCGGTGATATCGACATCTTGTTCGAGTATAAAAACTTCAAGATAGTCATTGTTACCAACACC
>Ga0316207_10001933_pt1 | contig 23096 bp, 21 predicted proteins | sample 6weekpyrite_MG_FD_204943 | JGI IMG/M metagenome (GOLD analysis project Ga0316207, IMG submission 204943) | Microbial mat bacterial communities from mineral coupon in-situ incubated in ocean water Damariscotta River, Maine, United States -... | ecosystem: Environmental > Aquatic > Marine >... | reverse complement strand
CCGCGAAGGATATTTATGTTGAACTCATTGCAGGGTGCGCATCAGTCCACCTTGTAGCCGTTTTGAGTTCTTTGCGCCATTGCGTCTTTGCGTTGAGATTTTTCAGGGTTCTTCGTTGCAGATGAGCATTATGAATACATCCTCAGATTCACCATTACATCCTGTCCCCGGCATTCGCCTGGCTACGGTCTGTGCCGGGATTAAAAAACCGGATCATCGTGATCTGGTGGCTATCGAAATCGCCGACGGCAGCCAAACGGCTGCGGTTTTTACGCAGAATGCATTTTGCGCAGCGCCGGTCATTGTCGCTCGGGAGCATCTGACTGTGACTACACCAGGCTACCTGCTGGTGAACACCGGCAATGCTAATGCCGGCACCGGTGAACAGGGACTGGCCGATGCGCGCGCCTGCTGTCAGGCGCTGGCAGACGTTGCAGGATGCCGGCCTGAGGCCGTGTTACCGTTTTCCACCGGCGTTATCGGTGAACCCCTGCCGGTGGATAAGATCACTGCCGCGATTCCGGCGGCGCTGGATAAACTGTATGCCGCAGCCTGGGAGGATGCCTCATGGGGAATCCTGACGACGGATACAAAACCCAAATGCCTGTCCAGAAAACTGAACATTGACGGGCAATCTATTACGCTAACCGGCATGGCCAAGGGTTCGGGCATGATCCGGCCTGACATGGCGACCATGCTGGCCTATATCGCCACCGATGCCGAAATTGATACCGTTGAGCTGCAGGCCTGTTTGCAGACTGCAGTGGCTCAGTCGTTCAACCGCATCACGGTTGATGGTGACACTTCGACCAATGACGCCTGCCTGCTGATAGCGACGGGTAAAAGCGGCCTCTGTCTGAAACAGGGTGAGGCCGGATTTGAACAGTTTTCACAGGCGCTGAATGAACTTTGTGTGGAGCTGGCCAAAGCCATGATTCGCGATGGCGAGGGTGCGACCAAGCTGATTAACATCGAAGTGAAGACCGGTGCATCTAATCAGGAATGTCTTGATGTCGCTTATACCATTGCCCATTCACCACTGGTGAAAACCGCCTTTTTCGCCAGCGATCCAAACTGGGGACGGATTCTGGCCGCAGTTGGTCGCGCCCCGGTAAGCAAGCTGGATCTGGATAAGGTTAGAATCTATCTGGATGAAGTCTGTATTGTTGAGCATGGTGGGCGCTCACCTGGATATACTGAAAAGCAGGGCCAGGAGGTAATGAACCGGAATGAAATCACGGTGCGGGTTGAACTCGGCCGCGGTCAGGCGCAGGCCAATGTCTGGACCTGCGACTTTTCCTATGACTATGTGCGCATTAATGCTGAATATCGCACCTGAAGGAATCGTATCTTATGGGTATGCCATCTGATCCCGTTCATGTTGCCGTTGGCGCGATTATCAACCATGCCGGTGAGGTGCTGATCAGCCAACGGGCGGAGCATAGCCATCAGGGTGGCTTATGGGAATTTCCCGGCGGTAAGCTGGAAGATAATGAACCCGTGCAGGCCGCGCTTGCGCGTGAACTGGAAGAAGAACTGGGAATCCAGGTTCAGCAATGTGCCCCCCTGATTCGCATTCATCATGACTATGCGGACAAACGTGTGTTGCTCGATGTGTGGAGCGTCACCGGGTTTGAGGGGACACCGACCGGGCGAGAGGGCCAGCCCCTGTGCTGGGTTGATCCCGCTGCGCTGGATGACCGTGTTTTTCCGCAGGCTAACTTGCCAGTCATCAGGGCGCTGCAGCTGCCGCATGAATATTTGATCACCGGTAAATTTTCCGATAAGGAAGATTTTATTCGACGACTGCAGATTGCACTGGAGCAGGGTATTCGCCTGGTTCAGTTTCGTCCGCGCACCGCCCTGAGCGAAGCGGACTACGCCGCGCTGGTAGAACAGGCGATGCAACTGACCCGGGCCTGCCGGGCAAAGTTATTGCTGAACACGTCGGTGGCGGAGTTTGCAAAACATGAGGCCGATGGCCTGCATCTGAACAGCGATGCGCTCATGGCCTGTGATAAACGGCCGATTGCGAAAGATAAATGGTTATGCGCGTCGGTGCATGATGAAACAGAACTGGCGCAGGCGAACAGAATTGACGTGGACTTCATCATGCTCTCACCGGTGCTGCCGACACAGTCGCACCCCGGTGCGCCAACGCTGGGCTGGGATCGCTTCTATGCGCTGACGGAAAAATCCCGCAGCCCGGTTTTTGCCCTCGGCGGCATGGATAGCAGCCACCTTATGCTGGCGCGGGAAAAAGGCGCCCAGGGAATCGCCGCGATTACCGCCTTCTGGGGGCGTTGAGTCTGAACTCGGATTAGAAAGTTTATATGTGTAAATAATACCGCCAGGTGCGCCTTCAGGCGCACAGATTGTTCGCCTAAATACGAACCTGAAATACAGGTTAAAACTGCAAGATGCGCCTTCATGCATTGGAGGAAAAGGCTCATAGCTATGTTGTTGGGCTTCGTTTCTCTCAGCCCAACCTACGGACTACGGACCTGGCCTCCTGGCAGTTTATTTTTTTTCTATGCTAAAAAAAATATTTTATTTAATGCTGCTTGTTGCTGTGACAGCTGTTTTTTTGTATGGGCTGTATCTTCAGTTTGCGAATAAAAATACAGGCGAGCAGGCTGCGACCGGCATTATCAATTTCCCCTATTCAGATTGCCAGCCTGAGCTTGCACCCTGTAGTGTCAGTCTTGGGGACCGGCGGATAGGCTTTTTTCTGCCGAAAAAAACGGTTTATTTGCAGGTTTTTCCGGTCGAAATTTCGTTAGCAGGGTTTGCCGGGAGCCAGCCTGATTCTGTCAGCGTTCGCTTTGAGATGCCTGGAATGAACATGGCTGGCAATCAGGTGCAACTATCTGTAAATAATGGGCACTGGCGCGGCAGGGCCATGTTGCCGGTTTGCACATCAGGTCGCAGCGACTGGCAGGCGGTGGTTGATGTTAAAGTCAAAGAAAAAACTTACCGCGCTGTTTTTGACTTTGTGGTTTCTGAAAAAGCTAATAGCTAATGTTCTTTATTAGCGCCTATTCGTGATCATCAGGATCAAGCAAATTTTCTGGCATAATAGTTTCACCCTTTATTCGGTGTGCTTCGCTGGCCCAGTCGCCCAGATCAATCAGTTTGCAGCGTTTGCAACAAAAGGGGCGCCACGGATTTTCTTTGCTCCAGCTAACATCCTTGCCACAGGTTGGACAGCTTACGATTTTCTGTTTCGCCGGCTTTTCTCTCACAGGGCGCAACACCAGAGGTTGAATTTAACATCATCCCTGGTCTGCAGGGGGCGGCCTTTTTCCTGTGGTTCGAGCATGCGGATGGTAAAGCGATGTTTGCCGGCGCTGATTTCGGGGAAACAGCCTGCTTCTGCAGGCAGGCTGACACGTAATAGCTGTACCGGGGTGTTGTTGTCCGGGCTTTGCTGATAGAAGCCCTGTTCGGCGGTAACATGGCGAGGATCGGCGCCTTCACGCAGAATAGACAGTATCAGGTTTATGGGTTTTGAGATGACTGTAAGGCTTTCATACCATTGTTCCAGCATTTCCATGCGTGTTTCCGGAACCTGCTGCAGCCAGAAGTGATAGGCAGGCAGATCGAAATTGCAGCCGCCGCAGGTGATGCTGCTGCGCTGGCGCAGGCTGCTCAGCAGTTCATTGTCGCGCAGGGACTGCCCCAGTTGTTCGCTGTGATCATGAAGTTTGTTCTGTGCCTGCTGCAACTGGGTGAGGATATCGTCCAGTTGTTGCAGATCTACCCCATGCATGTTCCTCAGATTGGATAGCTCGGTCTGCTGGTGATCCAGTTCTTTGGAGATTTCGCTTTTTAGATCGCCGCGAGACAGTATTTCCAGGATATCGATCAGCCCGTCAATCGTTGCACGGCTATCCCAGACTGAAAAGCCGCGCATGTTGTAGGCCGTTTGCTGAAATAAATGCTCCAGACGCATGAATGTGCGCATGCGTTCATTCAGCGGTTGTTCGTAAATAATCGTATTTTCCACAGCCACTTCGCTTTTGAGAGGATAGCGAATTGTCGTGCAAATCAGTGGCTTTGGCAACTGTCGGCAAGCTGGTTGTAGAATTGATACATTTCTTCAACCTGTTGTCGCAGTTGTTCAAGAGAACCATCATTGACAATGACATCATCGGCTGCAGCAAGCCGGGATTGGCGTGTAGCCTGGCTGGCAATAATTTTCGCAACTTCATTTGCATCAACATTATCACGCACAACGGTGCGGGATAGTTGCAGATCAGCCGGCGCATCGACCAGCAGAATTCGTTGTACGAGATCCTGCTGTTTGCTTTCCAGCAACAGAGGAATGACGATTATGCTCCAGGGTGCATTTATCATATTAAGACGTTTTTTGACTTCGGCACGAATCCGCGGATGGAGGATGTCTTCCAGCTGCCGGCGTCTGTCGGGCTGCTCAAAAACAAGTTGGCGCAGGGCGCGACGATCGAGCTCAGCCTGTGGGTTCAGTATATCCTTACCAAACACTGCCGCAATTTCTGACAGCGCCGGTTGACCGGGGGCAACCAGTTCGCGTGCAATAATGTCGGTGTCGATAACCGGCGCGCCGAGTTCGGCGAAGTAATCAGAGACCAGTGTTTTGCCACTGCCAATGCCGCCGGTTAAGCCTATCGTAAGCATGTTTGGTCTTCATCTGGAAAGAGGTGTGTTAAACGCGGAGAACGCAGAGGCGCAGAGGCGCAGAGAAAATAATTTATTTTGTTATCGTTCGTCTTAGTAAATAAATTCATAAAATACCTTTGCGTCTTCGCGCCTCTGCGTTCTTTGCGTTCATCAATAGACTATTTCAGTGATTTGTTCAGGCGGCGATCCACTGCAGATAGGCATGATTGATAGCCTCACCCCAGAGTAGGGTTATCCAGCCTGCGGCGGCGAGGAAGGGGCCAAATGGGATGGGGATGCCGCGTTGATGCCGGTTGCTGGCGATCAGAGAAATGCCAATTATGGCGCCGACAACAGACGAGAGCAGGATGATAGCGGGCAGCATCTGCCAGCCCAGCCAGGCGCCAAGCATGGCCAGCAGTTTGAAATCACCGAAGCCCATGCCTTCTTTGCCAGTCACTTTTTTGAACAGCATATAAACTGACCACAGGATCAGATAACCGGCAGCTGCGCCGATCACGGCGGATTCCAGATCGGTGAACAGGTTCTGGGTATTTAGCAACAGACCGAGCCAGAGAAAGGGCAGAGTGATGGAGTCTGGCAGATATTGTTCATCCAGATCGATGAAAGCCAGTGCAATCAGCGCCCAGCTCAGGAAGATGGCGAAGGCCGCGTTCAGGCTAACGCCAAAGCGCCAGGCGCAGGCCAGGGTTAAGACAGCAGTAAAAACCTCAATCGCAGGGTAGCGCAGTGAGATAGCTGTTTTGCATTCGCGGCAACGGCCGCGCAAAAACAGATAGCTGATGACAGGGATATTTTCCCAGGCAGTGATGGCATGACCACATTGCGGGCAGCGAGAGCGGGGCGTATTGAGGTTAAAGACTGCTGCTTGTTCGTTATCTCGGGGCTGGGGTCGGCCTGCTTCCTCAGCCAGGAAAGCCTGACATTCAGATTTCCAGCCCGATTTGAGCATGATGGGCAGGCGATAAATTACGACATTGAGAAAGCTGCCGACAATCAGTCCCAGCAGACATGCAGTGAGGTAATAAAGCTCAATATGTTGCTGGAACAGTTCGGTCAGCATCAATTCTGTTGTGAATTTATCCGTTGACCACTTTACCCATCTGGAAGATAGGCATGTACATGGCAATAACCAGACCGCCAATCAAGACACCGAGAACTGCCATGATCAGAGGTTCAAGCAGGCTGCTTAGACCATCCACGGCATTATCGACTTCTTCTTCGTAGAAGTCAGCCACCTTGGACAGCATGGTATCCATGGAGCCGGCCTCTTCGCCGATGGCGGTCATTTGTACTACCATGTTGGGGAACAGGTTGGCCTGTTTCATGGCGACGTTGAGCTGGGTGCCGGTTGAGACTTCATCCCGCATGCGCAGGACAGCATTGCTATAAACCACGTTACCCACTGCACCGGCCACGGATTCCATTGCCTCTACCAGAGGCACGCCAGCCGCGAACATGGTGGCCAAAGTACGGGCATAGCGTGCAATGGCGGCCTTCCGCAGAATAGGGCCGATGATTGGCGCATGTAACAGGGTTTTGTCGAGAAAAATTTTGAAGCCTTTGGATCGTTTCTTGGCCTGGAGCAGGCCATAAACGGCCAGACCGATGCCGCCGAAGATAGCCCACCAGTAAACCTGAAATATCTTGGACAGTTCAATCACAAATTTGGTCATGGCAGGCAGGTCGGCTCCAAAGCCGGCAAATAGTTCTTCGAACATAGGAATGACAAAGATCAGCAGAATGGCGGTAATGATAAAGGCCACGATCATAACTGCGGTGGGGTAGAACAGCGCTTTTTTGATCTTGCCTTTGATGGCCTCGGTTTTTTCCTTGTAGGTGGCGACCTTGTCAAGGATGTCATCCAGAATACCGGCATGTTCACCGGCCTGAACCAGATTGCAGTACAGTTCATCGAACTGGAAGGGATGTTTTTTCAGTGAGTCGGAGAGATTACTGCCGCTTTCGATATCCGTTTTAATGGTGCCCAGCAATTCCTGCATGCCCCTGTTTTCATGGCCACGGCCGATAATGTCAAAGGCCTGGACCAGGGGTACGCCTGAACTCATCATGGTGGCCAGCTGGCGACTAAAAATAGAGATATCCGCTGCCTTGACTTTCTTGCTGCCGCTGAACAGTGGCGCTGCTTTTTTCTTGACTTTGGTGGGATTGATACCCTGGCGGCGCAGATTGGCCTTGACCAGTGCAAGGTTGGGACTGCTTGTTTCCCCCTTGACGATCTGTCCTTTGCTGTCCTTGCCTTCCCAGAGGAAGGTGCTTTTCTTTAATGCTTTTTCCGCCATGTGTTTGTTCCTGTCAATTTACTGGCTTGCTGCAAATATACTAGTTAGTGCCCGTCCATAAATGATAACTCTCGCCAAGACGCAAAGATCGCGAAGCTTTAACTTAAGTATGGCAGTTAAAAAAGAGCGTCATTCCGGCATGCTCTTAGCCGGAATCCAGTTACGCGCGGCCACAAAAACCGTGCCCATCTCACGGAACCGTGTCCTTCGACCCTTCGGCAAGCTCAGGACTTCAGGGCAAATGGAATTAATCAGAGTTTTCATAGTATTGATTACTCTTTGGTGACCCGGTTTAGTTCATCAAGGCTGGTGATGCCATTTTTCACTTTCAGCAGGCCGGACTGGCGCAGATCCGGGATACCTTCCTTCTGTGCCTGTTCTGCCAGTTCCATAGCATTGTTGCCTGCCATGATCATGCGTCCCATTTCTTCTGACAAAGGCATGACCTGATAAATACCGACACGGCCTTTATAACCATCGCTGCACTGATCACAGCCTTTGGGGCCGTAAATTTTCAGTCCCTCAGCAACATCGGCATCAGTAAAACCTTCTTCCCGCAGCGCCTCTTTTGGAATATCCAGGGCCTGCTTGCATTCATTGCACAGACGTCGCGCCAGACGCTGGGCAATAATCAGGTTCACCGCCGAGGCAATATTGTAGGGCGGTACGCCCATGTTGACCATGCGGGTCAGAGTCTGGGGCGCATCATTGGTATGCAGGGTGGATAACACCATGTGACCGGTCTGGGCGGCCTTGATAGCGATTTCGGCGGTTTCTATATCACGAATTTCGCCGACCAGAATAATATCCGGATCCTGACGCAGAAAGGCGCGCAGGGCGCTGGAGAAATCCAGCCCGACTTTGGGGTTAACGTTGACCTGGTTGACGCCGGCGAGGTTGATTTCCACGGGATCTTCGGCGGTGGAAATGTTGTTGTCCGGTATATTGAGAATGTTGACGCCGGTATAAAGCGTTACCGTCTTACCACTGCCGGTTGGTCCCGTTACCAGGAACATGCCGTAGGGTTTATGCAGTGCTTCAAGAAACAGCTCTTTTTGTTCAGGCTCAAAGCCCAGCGCATCCACCCCCAGCTTGGCGCTATTGGGATCCAGGATACGCAGCACGATTTTTTCCCCGAACAGGGTCGGACAGGTGTTAACACGAAAATCAATGGCGCGATTTTTCGACAGATTCAGTTTGATTCGGCCATCCTGAGGCAGCCGACGCTCGGAAATATCCAGCCGCGACATGACCTTGAGACGGGCGGACAGGCGTGGCGCCATGTTGATAGGCGGGGCGGCAACTTCCTTAAGCACTCCATCCACGCGAAAACGTACGCGATAGGATTTTTCATAGGGCTCAAAGTGAATATCAGAGGCGCCCTTGTTGATGGCATCGAGCAGAACCTTGTTGATAAAACGCACGACCGGAGTGTCATCCGCTTCGGATTCGGTGACCGCGCCCTTGTCTTCTTCCTCATCGGCAAATTCGACATCGTCAAGATCAGCATCGCCCAACGCTGAAAGACCGCTGTCGGTTTCTTCCATGGACTTGTCGATGATACGGCCGAGTTTGTCATCCAGCACCAGGATGGGTTCGGTCGGGATACCGACATGGAACTTGACTTCATCCAGCGCCTGCAGGTTGGTGGGATCGGAAACGGCGATATACAGACGGTTACCGCGCTTAAAAACGGGCAGGCTGCGATGCTTGCGGATCAGGTTTTCCTTGACCAGCTTGACCGTCTCCGGCTCGATGTTGATGCTGTCGATGTCAAACAGGGGTACGCCGAATTCTTCGGCGGCCGATTGAGCAATGATCTGGCTGTCCACAACTTTCTTGCTGACCAGGTGGGTGACAAAGGGAATTTTTTCCTTTTGCGCCGCTTTCTGGGCCGTCATGGCCTGTTCATCGCTGAGTATGCCGTCGGCAATCAGGCGTCGAGCCAGACCGCCAAGGTGAACTTGAGTTGCAGGGGTTGCCATAATTTAGTCACTATCTTCCAGTTCTATCCGCCCGGTTTGGTTGGTCCAGCAGGGCAGGGCGAAAATGCAAAAAACCCATCTCTTATAACCATTTGGCATAGCTATTTCAAGCAGTTATCGGGGATTCCTGGATCTGGTTCAAGTTTATTTATCGGCGCAGTCAGGGGGAACTTGATTTAAGAGTGTAAAAATTGCGAGCTATTTCCCCATGAGCGACTTCGCTGGCTGGGGATTCAAACAGCGAAGCGCTATTTTTCCAGAGAAAGGCTTAGTTACTGTCCACTATTACATCGTTAGCTGTCAGCATATTTTGACCTGTTGCGGTGACGGTATAACACTGAGTTGGGTTACCGGCGCCATCTGTGGCGCCATTGCCACCAGCGCCGAGTGCGCAGTTTGTGACTGCATAAGTGAAATTCAGGTTGGCGAGATTGGTTGCATCCGTCAGCGTGCGATCCCAGGGGGTCGGTAGCCACAGGCGATTGCTGTTAGCGATAATCGCTGCGGTATTGGCGCCGATGAAGAAGAAACCGTTTTCCTCGAAAAACTCGACCTGGGCGAGGTGCATGAGGGCAATGCTGTCAGCGCCTTCGGTCATACGTGCGGTACGGACGTAACCGTTATAGGCGGGAATGGCCACAGCAGCGATAATAGCGATGATGGCCATAGCGACCATGATTTCAATCAGGCTAAAACCGGTATGTAATTGTTGACGACGATGAAGCATGTAGTGTCTCCTGGAGCAAATGTTACTTTGTCTCTAAGTTTAGTCTCAGCAGGGTGGGCACGGGGTTTGTGCCCAGCGCAATCTCAATTCACCTGTAGGAGCAAGGTTTAGCTCGCGATCAGATATGCTGAATAGTTACCTTCAAGTTTAGCATCAGTTTGATTACAATGTATTTTTAGGGCTTGAGAAAAGCTGAAAATCCAGCATTTGTGATTGATGTCCGGAATTGGGAAAAATCCTGAAATTATCAGGGAAGATGCGGTAAGCTGACCCCTGAATTACAGGTTCGATTTTAGAATATTACCGTTATCTAATATTTCTAATTTAACTGCCAACTATTGAATATTCTGGAAAATGCCGACAAGAACAGATACTACTGGGGTCGGAGTCAAATTTGGTTGGTGCTACTGCATTGATATTTCTGTAGCTTCGCCAAACTTGACTCCAACCCCATGGAAACTATTACGCAGAAACAGGTTGACCAACTAACTTATGTCTGAATCACTCAGTATTATTTTGCCGGCTAAAAACGAGGCCGCTTCTCTTACCCAACTCCTTCCTGAATTACGCCGCAGGATAGCTGCGGCTGAAATTATCGTCGTTGATGATGGTTCGAGCGACGCTGAATAAAGCGGGCTAAGTTAGTGTTGTGTGTTGGCCAGTTTTTTTTCGGCTTGCTTCTGCCGGCGTCTTTTAGCTTCTTCTTTCCCCCGGATGACTTCATCAATATCAGGTGGAGGAATATCCAGGACTTCAACAAAGCGCAGGGTGGTTTTATCAAGTACGACAATATGTTTTTCATACCGCGCATTTAGTGGAAAGAAAAGCATATTTTCCAGATTGTCTGATTGGGCTTGAATAAACTGCTGATATTCTTTATGCCATGTTTTAGGTTCACCTTTTAGATAAGCATTCATATCAATACTGAAACGGGAGATATTTTTCAATTGTGTATTATCAAAAGGTTTATACCGGTCGCCCATAAAATGAATTGGTTGGGTTGCTGTGGCTTTTTGTAATAATTGCATGTATTCATTCTGCTTAGTAGGAATGTCAATATAGATTTTAATCGGTGTTGCGGTTGATGTGAATTTTTCAAGTTCTTCTTTTTTTAACCCTGTTTCAGGAATCTGGTAATAAGCCAGGGGATAAAAGATACCATCTGCAAATACCGCAAGGTAAGGTCGTTCATTGTGTACCGCCCAAATTCCCCAGGTAAGTGCGGCTATTTGACATAGACCAATAATGGATAAATCCATTTTTAAATGGGCGCGTGACTTATTTAAGTTGAATACAATAAAGGTTAATGTTGGGCCCAGCACCAAATCCACCGCCGCAATGAGGCGAATACCTTGCCAGCCGCCATCGGTAGTAAAAAAAGGTAAGGGATACCATTCAAAAATGACAAAATAGAGTAAGATAATAAAAATGGCAAAGCTGATGCCGAAGTGTATTGCAAAGGCCTTGAACTTGGAGGCTAAAAGATCCGGGGTCATCATGGACGATAAAACCTGAATATCATTTTTATGAATTTATATTAACCTGATAGGCTGTAGTATCGTAAAAAGACAATTTTATTATAACTGTTTAGGTTTATAAACAATACAGGTATTAAAAAAGGCTCCTCACTGAGGAGCCTTTGGTTAAGTCATATTAATAGGTAACAGTAATAGTGGTTACTGGTAAGGGGGCAAAATCAAGATAGAGTGGGCGTGTAATAACAACCGTGTCACCAGTTACCCATTCACCGGTAGCACCAGAGGGTCCTATACCGACGGCGATGCCCACCACGCCATTGGCTGCGACGGGAGCAGCAGCATAAGGTAAGCCACCGCCTTCAGGAGCACTGACTGTGCAGTTTTGAGCCGCGACACAAAGACCACCATTATCCTGGTTAAGGGAGTTGATCATATTGACTGCGGAACGCGGGAATTCTGATTGGAGGCCGGCGACTGCACCCATTTCATCGGCTACGGCATAAGGAATATTCATAGAACGACGGCTGGCATCAGAGGTAAAACCTGCGGTAATCCAGCGGCGCGCAGTATCCATATGGTCAGTGACTTTCTGCATACGGGCGTTGCGGATGTAGCCGTTATAAGCCGGGATGGCGATGGCGGCGAGAATACCGATAATCGCGACCACGATCATCAGTTCGATCAGGGTAAAACCCTTGTTTCTGCTTAGTTTGATGTCTGAAAGTGTCATGTAACTACTCCTGCAAAATAAATAAAAATCCTGTTGAATAAATTCCCGTCCATGTGGCTGTCAAGTTAACGGGCTGCTGCTGTTATCGACAGGATTACCGGAAACTTAATCGCTTGTTGCTCTGTTATTTGCACGGCGCATGCCAATTTCCAGGAATTAAAATAAATTCCAGAAAAAACAGATAATTGCACTGTTTGTTGGCGGGTAAAATAACGCAGTTATGTTTTTTTACAGGGTCAGGATGTCAGTGAAAGTCAGAAAGTGACAATTATGGTCACCTCTGCTCCAGCCATATCAGGCTTGCCATACGGCCAGTGAGGCCATCGCGGCGGTAGGAATAGAAATGCTGTTTTTCGGTGAAGGTGCAGCGGTTGCCACCATAGATGGCGGTGATTCCCAGCGCCATCAGGCGTTGGCGGGCAAGCTGGTAGATGTCCATGCGCCATTTTTCCTGCGCTGCGTTGAAGGCGGTGTTGGCCGCCGGATCATGCGCTATAAAGGTTGCCCGTATTTCATTCCCGACTTCATAGGCATCGGGGCCGATGGCCGGGCCGAGCCAGGCCAGCAGATCTTTGCCGTGGACAGGCAGTGTGGCGATGGCCTGTTCAATGATGCCGGCTGCCAGTCCGCGCCAGCCGGCATGTACGGCGGCGACGGTGGTGCCGGCGCGATCGCAGATTAATATTGGCAGGCAGTCGGCGCTGAGCACAGTGCAGATAACCTGGGGCTCGGTGGTATAGCTGCCATCCGCCTTGGTCTGACCGGATGTGCAGCGGGCGGCATCAACAATCTGCGTGCTGTGGGTTTGTCGCAGCCATATTGGTTCTGTGGGGAGATTCAGGCGCCGGCGGTTTTCAGCAACGGCGGCGGGGTTGTCGCCGACATGTTCACCCAGATTGAGAGAATCATAGGGCGGCAGGCTGACCCCGCCGCCGCGCAGGGTTGTCCCGGCCCTGATATTGGCCGGCGCCGGCCAGTCGGGGATGAGCCAGCGGTCGGAGTTGAAAGTGAATGGGGGCATGATGATTTATACCTTACGTAGGTTGGCGCTGAACGAAAGTGAAGCCCAACATTTTAGGTGTCGGTATTAATATTATTGGGCAAGCGAAGGAAGCACCTGTTGGGCTTCACTTTCGTTCAGCGCCAACCTACGAAGTGTTTTCAGCTTGTTCAGCATCTTCCTGCAGGGCGCTGATCAATTGTTCCATGTCTTCCGGTATCGGTATTTCCCACTCCATTTGCTCACCGCTGATGGGGTGCTCCAGTCCCAGCCGGGCGGCGTGCAGGGCCTGGCGATGAAATTTACGCAACGTCTGCACCAGTTTGTCACTGCATTGGGGTGGCAGTTTGAGCCGGCCACCATAAACCGGATCGCCAGTCAGCGGGTGCTGGATATGCGCCATGTGTACCCGAATCTGGTGGGTGCGGCCGGTTTCCAGGCGCAGGCTGAGCAGGCTGTGGTGGCGGAAACGTTCCCGAATGCGGTAGTGGGTGATAGCTTCCTTACCGCTTTCAACTACAGCCATGCGTTTGCGTTGTACGGGGTGTCGGCCAATGGGAGCATCTACGCGGCCACCGCTTACCAGCACACCATTAACAACGGCCAGGTATTCGCGTAGAAAGGCGCGTGCCTGTAATTGTTCGACCAGATATTTCTGTGCCGCCAGGCTGCGCGCCACCACCAGCAGGCCGGTGGTGTCCTTGTCCAGCCGGTGGACGATGCCGGCGCGGGGAACCTGCGCCAGTTCCGGCGCATGGTGGAGCAGGGCGTTCAATAGTGTGCCGCTGCTGTTGCCGGCGGCGGGATGCACGACCAGTCCGGCTGGTTTGTTAATAACCAGAATATGCTCGTCTTCGAAAACAATACTGAGGGGGATGGCTTCGGCCTGCCAGTGTCCTTCTTCCTCGAGCTGAGCCTGAATCACGACTTCTTCGCCGCCATAGACTTTTTCACGGGCGCGGGCATGCTGGCCATTGAGGGTGATCTGGCCGTCTTTGAGCCACTTTTGCAGGCGTGAACGGGAATAATCGGGAAACAGGCCGGCCAGCGCCTGATCCAGACGTTGGCCATGAAACGCCTCGGGAATGGTGGCTTTCAGGGAAATTTGTTCGGGCATATCAGATGAATTTTTTCTCAGCCAGATTGAGTCAGGCGTTCATTATACCTGCTATCAACGGTATACTCTCAACAGGTCCCACTTTCTTTTGTTACTGCATCCGGAATCCCATGTTACGTCTTTTCCCTGTTCTTGTTTTTTTACTGTTTCTCAACGCCTGTGCCACCGTGGATGATGAAGATGAAGATCCCACTGCAGGACAGACGGCGGCAGAGGTCTATCATGATGCCCGTGAATATCTTGACGAAGGCGAATACGAGAGCGCCATTGAGTATTATGAGCGACTGGAGTCTCGTTTTCCCTATGGCCCTTATGCAGAACAGGCGCAACTTGAGATTGCCTATACCTATTATCAGGCGCAGGAATATGAATCCGCCATTCTCGCTGCTGAGCGCTTTATCAAGCTCCATCCGGATCACCGCAGTATCGCTTATGCCTATTATTTGCGCGGCCTGGCGCGTTATGACGGCGATCAGTCGTTTATGGCGCGCTGGTTCAATCAGGATCTGAGCGAACGCGATCCCAAGTCCATGCGTGAAGCCTTTCGCTATTTCTCTGAACTGGTGACGCGTTTCCCCGATAGCCGTTATACAAATGATGCGATTGGTCGGATGTACCAGCTACGTGAGGGAATGGCGCAATACGAGCTGCATGTGGCGAACTATTATGCCCGACGCAGCGCCTTTGTTGCTGCCGCCAATCGCGCCAGGTATGTCGTGAAGAATTATCAGGGGACGCCAGCCGTGCCTGAGGCGCTGGCGCTCATGGTGAAATCTTATACTGAACTGGATTTGCCGGTGCTGGCGCGGGATACGAGGCGGGTGCTGGAAATGAATTATCCCGGGTATCAGGGACGAGTGACGAGTGACGAGTGACGAGGAAAACAGGTGGGTGGTTCAATTATTATTGATTGAATGAAATAGTTGTTTAAGCTTGATTCGTCCCTCGTCCCTCGTCCCTCGTCCCTCGTCCCTATGTTTTAGATGGCTTCTTCGCCTTCCTCGCCGGTGCGAATGCGTACGATGCGCTCGACATCGCTGACAAAAATCTTGCCGTCGCCAATCTTGCCAGTGCGGGCGGCATTGGTAATGGTTTCGATACACTGATCCACCATGCCGGCGGCCACTACGATTTCCACTTTTACCTTGGGCAGAAAGTCGATGACATATTCCGCACCGCGATAAAGTTCGGTGTGCCCTTTTTGCCGACCAAAGCCCTTGACTTCGCTGGCCGTCATGCCGGTGATGCCAATGCCGGAGAGCGCCTGACGCACGTCATCCAGCCGGAAAGGTTTGATGATTGCCTCGATTTTTTTCATTTGGCCGTCCTTCTGTTTTTATGTAAATCTGGTTACCGGCGTCGAACTTGTGCCAGCATTGACCATGATTGTCTATTTTTCGTTAATTTTCAACAATCTTAAGGAAACTCTGATTAATTCCGTTCGCCCTGAGCTTGTCGAAGGGTATTGTTTTTAACGTGCTGATTTTATTACGTTTGGTGTTCATGGTTCGACAGGCTCACCACGAACGGTGGAATTAATCAGAGTTTCCTTAAGTCTTATGTACGGTTGCGGCCATAGCCTGAGGTGATGGGATAGCGGCGGTCGCGGCCGAAGGCGCGCGGGCTGATGCGAATCCCCGGCGCCGCCTGGCGGCGTTTGTATTCGTTGCGATCCACCAGTTGCAGCACCCGTACGACCGTATCCCGCTCAAAGCCGGCTGCGACGATGTCCTCGAGTCCCTCATCCTGCTCCACGTAGCGTTCAAGAATGGCATCGAGGATGTCGTAATCCGGCAGACTATCGCTGTCTTTCTGATCCGGCGCCAGCTCGGCTGAAGGCGGGCGCTCAATCACCCGTTGCGGAATGACCGCCGCGATACGGTTGCGATAATTTGACAGTTGATAGACCAGCGTTTTGGGCACGTCCTTGAGTACATCATAGCCGCCGGCCATGTCACCGTAGAGGGTGGCGTAGCCCACGGCCATTTCACTCTTGTTGCCGGTAGTGAGCAGCATTTTGCCCTTTTTGTTGGAAATGGCCATCAGCAGCACACCGCGGCAGCGGGCCTGGATATTTTCTTCTGTGGTATCCACCGGGCGGCCGGCAAATTCTTCTTTCAATATATCGAGAAAGGCGTTGAAGGCGGGTTCAATCGGCAGCACATGGTATTCCACGTTCATGCTACGCGCCTGTTCTGTGGCGTCTTCGACACTCATGTCGGCGGTATAGCGTGACGGCATCATCACGACTTCAACGTTTTCCGCCCCCAGTGCATCGACGGCGATGGCCAGGGTCAGAGCGGAGTCGATTCCCCCTGAGAGACCAATAACGACGCTACTGAAACCATTTTTGCGCACAAAGTCATGTACGCCCAACACCAGCGCCTGATAAATCAGGGCATCCTGATCACGGTGTTCCTGCAGCGTTTGCGCCTCAGGTCGGGGAACGGGTTTTCTATTTTCGGTATCAAATATTACCGGAAAGACACCACTTTCAAAGTCCGGCATATGCTGTGTTATCCGGCCGTCTGCCGACATGACAAAGGAGGCGCCGTCGAAGACCAGCTCATCCTGACCGCCTACCAGATTGGCGTAAAGGATCGGAACGGTGTTTTCACGGACACGTTCACGAATAATATTTTCACGCTCCGGCCCCTTGTCTTTGTGGAAGGGCGAGGCATTGATATTGATGATCAACTGCGCTCCGTTTGCGCATAATTGTGCTGCTGGTTCGGGGTGCCAGATGTCTTCACAGATGCTGATGCCTACGGCTGTGCCCTGAATATCAATGACACAGTGCTCATCGGCGGCAATAAAATAACGTTCTTCATCGAAGACGCTGTAATTAGGCAGATAGTGCTTGCGCGCCACGGCGAGGATGTCGCCATCACGAATGACGGCCGCTGCGTTATAAACGCCCGCGGGTGTTTTTTCTGCAAAGCCGACAATGGCGTGAATGCCCTGAATTTCGGTTTGCAGGCGCGCCATGGCGGCATCGATACGTTCATACATGCCCGGGCGCAGGAGCAGATCTTCCGGCGGATAACCGCACAGCGCCAGCTCGGGAAACACCACCGCCTGCGCACTGAGTTCATCACGCGCCTGGATTGTCGCTTTGATAATAGCTGAAGCGTTGCCATCAATATCACCCACCAGCAGATTGAGCTGGGCGACGGCGATGCACAGGGAGGGAGGGTGGCTGGTAGAATTCATTATTTAATTAATGATTTTTTTACCGCAAAGGACGCAAAGGTCGCAGAGATAAACAGTTAAAGTCATGCCCACTGTAATGGTGTATACGAAATTTTTTTTGTACATGGCTAACTTATATCCAGTGTTTCCTTTGCGTCCTTTGCGGTTAAAGATTTTGGCGGTATAAATTTGAGGCTTAGTTTTCCAGCAATGCCAGCATGGTGCTGCCCATTTCCGCAGGCGAGCGGGTGACGCTGACGCCGGCGGCTTCGAGCGCGGCGAATTTGCTTTCGGCGGTGCCCTTGCCGCCGGCGATGATGGCGCCGGCGTGACCCATGCGTTTGCCGGGTGGGGCGGTGACGCCGGCGATATAGGCGACCACCGGTTTGCTGACCTCAGTGCGAATGAACTCAGCCGCTTCTTCCTCGGCGCTGCCGCCGATTTCGCCGACCATAATAATGCCGCGGGTCTGCGGATCGGCCTCGAACAGGCGCAGGCAGTCGATGAATTCCAGGCCGTGAATGGGATCGCCGCCGATGCCGATGCAGGTGCTCTGGCCGAGTCCGGCCGTGGTGGTCTGGTGCACAGCCTCATAGGTGAGGGTGCCAGAGCGAGAGACGATGCCGATGCTGCCGGGCTTGTGAATAATGCCGGGCATGATGCCGATTTTGCATTCGCCGGGGGTGATGATGCCGGGACAGTTGGGGCCGATGAGACTGACTTCAGTGTCGGCCAGTGCGGCCCTGACCCGGAGCATATCCTGCACCGGAATGCCTTCGGTGATGCAGGCGATGACCTTGATGCCGGCATCAGCGGCCTCGAGAATGGCGTCGGCGGCAAACGCGGCAGGCACATAGATCATACTGGCGTCTGCACTGGTTTGCGCTACAGCTTCGGCTACGGTATTGAAGACCGGTCGATCGAGGTGAGTCTGGCCGCCCTTGCCGGGGGTGACGCCGCCGACCAGCCGGGTGCCGTAGGCGATGGCCTGTTCGGAGTGAAAGCTGCCCTGTTTGCCGGTGAAGCCCTGGCAGATAACCCGGGTCTCGCTGTTTACCAGTATCGCCATTACTGTGCCTCCCCGTGCGCTTTTTCGGCAGCGGCGATAATTTTGCGCGCCGCATCGTCCAGACTCTCAGCTGCGTCAATGGCCAGCCCACTTTGCGCCAGCAGGCTTCGTCCGGCTTCAGCGTTGGTGCCTTCCAGGCGTACGACTACGGGAATCGCAAGATGGACCTGTTTAACCGCCTGAATAATGCCCTCGGCAATCAGATCACAGCGCACGATGCCGCCGAAGATATTGACCAGAATACCTTTTACCCTGGGATCGGAAATAATAATTTTGAAGGCCTCGGCGACTTTTTCGGCGGTAGTGCCGCCGCCCACGTCGAGGAAATTGGCCGGCTGGCCGCCGCGAAGCTGAATCAGATCCATGGTCGCCATCGCCAGTCCGGCGCCGTTGACCATGCAGCCGATGTTGCCGTCGAGGCTGACATAGTTAAGGCCGTGTTCAGCTGCGCGGGCTTCCTTTTCATCCTCCTGCGAGATGTCACGCAGGGCGGTGAGATCGGCATGGCGGTAGAGCGCGTTATCATCGATATTGATTTTTGCATCCAGCGCCAGCAGCTCACCCTGTTTGTTCAGTACCAGCGGGTTGATTTCCAGCAGACTCAGGTCCTTGTCCGTAAACAGGCGGTAGAGCCCGGCCATGATCTGGTGAAAGGCTTTGGCCTGTGCGCCGAGACCGAGTGCGAAGGCCAGTTTGCGGCTCTGGTAAGGCATCAGGCCAACGGCGGGATGAACGAAGACGGTGAGGATTTTTTCCGGCCGGGTGCGAGCGACCTCCTCTATGTCCATGCCGCCTTCGGTGGACGCCATGAACACGATACGCGAGCGGGCGCGATCGACCAGCATGCCCAGATAGAGTTCCCGCTCGATGTCACAGGGTGACTCGATCAATACATGATTGACGGGCTGACCCCGGGCGTCGGTTTGCGGGGTGACCAGATGCGAACCCAGCAGGGAGGCGGCGTAGTCATGCAGCGTATTTTCACTGTCCAGCAGTTTGACGCCCCCGCCCTTACCGCGTCCGCCGGCATGTACCTGCGCCTTGACCACCCAGCGTGGCGCGCCCAGCGCATGTGCGGCGGCGAGGGCTTCTTCGGTAGTGGCGGCGACCTGGCTTTCGGGAACCGGGATGCCGTGGTCACGGAATAACTGTTTGGCCTGGTATTCGTGCAGATTCATATTATCGACGTTAAGCTCAGCTTGCTGAAAAGCGGTATTGTGGAGCAAAAAGGCGAAAGAGAAAAGACAGCAGGAGAAAAGAGACAAAACCGTTTTCCTTTTTGCCCGCGCATCTTGTATCTTGTGCCTTTAAACAGCTTAAATTACAGAGAAAATTCATGGGTCTGATTCGTCTTGTCGTTATCCTCATTATCGCCTGGCTGGCTTACAGCCTGACACGCCGCTGGCTGGCTTCCCTTGATCAGAAACGGATTCAGAAACGGGAACAGCAAAAACAGGACAAATCGTCGCGCATTGAAACTATGGTCAGTTGCGCGCTTTGTGACCTGCATATCCCGCAGGATGAAGCCGTGCAGGCGCAGGGCAAATATTACTGTTGTGCTGAACACAGAAAACGTGCGGAATCCTCATAAGTTCGTTGGCTGAATATGGGCAATCCACTTAATCAGCTCAAACGCAGCACGACCAGGGACAGCCTGGAATATACCTGGCGGCCGCTGGGGTTCCTGAACAAATACCGGCTGCTGATTTCCTTTTTTTTCACGCTGATATTTGTTCTGGGCCTGCAGTTTCACCCACTGGCCAGCCATAATCCCAATCTGTTTTTCTTTACTTCCCTGTTATATCTGATCTTTGCCACGGCCTTCATTTTCCTGTTGCGCTGGCAATGGCCGGGTTTCCAGACCCAGATCTATCTGCATGTGAGCGTCGATATTCTTGCCACGGTGGCGCTTATGCATGCCAGTGGCGGGATTAGCAGCGGTCTGGGGACCCTGCTGATCATCGTTATCGCCGGTGGCAGCATCCTGGTCAGCGGACGCCGCCAGGCGCTGTTTCTTGCCTCGATTGCCTCGTTGACGATCCTGGCGGAGGTGGTTTATGACCGGACTGCTGAAACCATGCTGGACAACAGCTACACCCAGGCCGGGATACTGGGACTGACGCTATTCATTACCGCCATTGTCGTCCATGCTTTTGCCCGGCGAATCCGCGAGAGCGAGGCGTTGGCGACTCGGCGCGGTGTGGATCTGGCCAATATGGCGGAACTGACCGAGCATATTATCCAGCGTATGCAGACGGGCATCGTGGTGATTGATAATAACGAAGTAGTGCGCTTGATGAACGAGTCGGCCTGGCACATGTTTGGTATGCCTTCTATTGCCAGGGATCCCGTACTTGAAAAAATCTCGCAACCGCTGGCGGATGTTTTCCAGAAATGGCAACAGCAGCCGGATATGAAGGTGCAGGGCTTTGCGCTAAGTACGGAATATCATAACATCGTGCCGCGTTTTGCCCGTATCGGACAGGATAAAAATAGCGGGGTGCTGATTTTTCTTGAAGATGCGTCGTCGGTGACGCAACGGGCACAGCAGTTGCAGCTGGCCTCCTTAGGCCGGTTGACGGCGAGTATAGCCCATGAGATTCGCAATCCGCTGGGGGCGATCAGCCATGCCGGTCAACTGCTGGCCGAATCGCCGCATCTGGATGAGCATGATCAGCGCCTGACACGGATCATCAGTGATCAGTCGCAGCGCATGAATACGATTATCGAAAGCATCATGCAACTGGGGCGGCGGGATCATTCTCGTCCCGAGGTGTTCAGACTGAATGATTTTCTGCAACGCTTTGTCAATGATTTCATGGTTGTGCATCCGGATGAGCAGGATCAGGTGAAAGTCGAGGTCAATCCAGATGATATCGAAATCCGTTTTGACAGCACCCACCTGCAGCAGATTCTCACCAACCTGTGTGAAAATGGCCTGCGTCACAGTCAGGACTATCAGGCTGGTCCCCGGCTGGAACTGCGCGGCGGTATGGTGCACGATCAGCAACGACCGTTTCTGGATGTGATTGATCACGGCCCGGGGATTCCTGCGCATATCGCTGAACATATTTTTGAGCCGTTTTATACAACCTCGAATACCGGTTCCGGACTGGGACTGTATATCTCACGGGAACTGGCGGAATGTAACCAGGCGAATGTGAAATATATCCCGGTTGCTACCGGTGGCAGCTGTTTTCGCATCAGTTTTCAGGATCCGCGCCGACAAATGAGTTAAGGGAACTCTAATTGATTCGTCATTCCGGACGCAGCGAAGCGGAGATCCGGAATCATACGTTACGCATCAGGTACTGACTGGATTCCGGCATTCACCCCAGGGGCACTTTGTCACTTTGTTCGGGCGCGCCAGAATGACAATGTTGTAATTAATCAGAGCTTCCTTCAAGAGTTAACAGGAAACGTAACGAGATTTCAGAGTGAGCAAAGACTATCTAGCCTTAATCATTGATGATGAACCCGACATCATCGAATTACTGGAGATTACGCTCTCACGTATGGGCGTGAGCTGCCGCTGCGCGAAAAATCTGGCCGAAGCGCGCAAGCTGCTGGCAGCGGAGAGTTTTAACCTTTGTCTGTCAGACATGCGCCTGCCCGACGGAGATGGGATTGACTTTGTCCGCCATATCCAGAAAACCGCACCGCAGGTGCCGGTGGCCATGATCACCGCCCATGGCAATATGGAAACGGCTATCGAGACACTCAAGGCCGGCGCCTTTGATTTTGTTTCCAAGCCGGTCGATTTGAAAGTTCTGCGCAATCTGGTGAAAAGTGCGCTGAAACTGGCTGAGCAACCGAAACCGGGGTTGGGCCAGTCCATGCTACTGGGCAATTCAGCCATCATGGGGAAAACTCGGCAGGTTATCAGCAAGCTGGCGCGTTCGCAGGCGCCGGTATATATCAGTGGCCCCTCCGGCGCGGGTAAGGAACTGGCGGCGCGCCTGATTCATGAACAGGGACCGCGCGCTGAGCAGCCTTTCGTACCCGTCAACTGTGGCGCAATTCCGCCGGAGTTGATGGAAAGCGAATTTTTCGGCCACAGGAAAGGTAGTTTCACCGGCGCCGCCAACGACAAACAAGGCCTGTTTCAGGCCGCCAGTGGCGGCACCCTGTTTCTTGATGAAGTAGCGGATTTACCGCTGAACATGCAGGTTAAATTGCTGCGCGCGATTCAGGAAATGGCGGTGCGACCGGTGGGTATGCAGTCGGAAATTGCGGTAGATGTGCGTATCCTCAGCGCTACCCACAGGCAGCTGGCGCAGATGGTAGAGGCGGGTGATTTCCGCCAGGACCTGTATTACCGTATCAATGTCATTGAACTGCCCATGCCCTGGCTGCACCAGCGCACGGAAGACATTCCCATCCTGGTGGAACATCTACTGCGAAAGATTTCCGGCAACTGGGGAAGCGCGCATCCGCGGATCAGTAAACCGGCATTACAGGCTTTGCAGGCTTATCGTTTTCCCGGTAACGTGCGTGAGCTGGAAAATATTCTGGAACGGGCCATGACCCTGTGTGAGGGCAATACTATTCAGGTTGCTGATTTGCACTTACCCGAGTCCAGCCCGGATTTCACCGACACGGTCATCATCGACAAGGGGGCTGGACTGGAGCAGGGGCTGGACCCGGCGCTGAATAATCAGGAACGGGAAGCCATTATCAAGGCGCTGGAACAGACTCGCTATAATAAAACCGCCGCCGCAAAACTGCTGGGGATTTCTTTTCGGGCCTTGCGCTACCGGATCAAGAAGCTGGGTATTGAGTAGTGTTTTGAAAAAAGATTTTTACCGCAGAGGACGCAAAGAAAAAATATTT
>Ga0316207_10001932_pt1 | contig 23107 bp, 19 predicted proteins | sample 6weekpyrite_MG_FD_204943 | JGI IMG/M metagenome (GOLD analysis project Ga0316207, IMG submission 204943) | Microbial mat bacterial communities from mineral coupon in-situ incubated in ocean water Damariscotta River, Maine, United States -... | ecosystem: Environmental > Aquatic > Marine >... | reverse complement strand
GCAAGTGGTAAAACGCCAACACAGTTAGCGAGAGAAATGGAGAAAATACTCTCGACATACATACGTGAACCTGTAGTAACAGTGATTGTTAATGAGTTTGTTGGCCCATATTCTCAACAAGTTCGTGTAGTGGGTGAAGCCGCAGAACCACAGGCTTTGGCCTTTCGTGAGCACATGTCGTTACTGGATGTCATGATAACTGTTGGCGGTCTCACGGAGTTTGCCGATGGTAACAAGGCAAGTGTTGTGCGTTATGTGAATGGCGAACGTAAACAATTCGGTGTGCGTATTGAGGATCTGCTAAGAGATGGTGATATCACTGGAAATGTAGATATGTTGCCGGGTGATATTTTAATTATTCCTGAAGCCTTCTTTTAATTTTCTGGCAGGTTCTTAAGAACTAACTTCTATGCATCACATACTTGAACAGTTATTAGGGTATCTACGCGACACATGGCATCATCGCTGGGTAATGATTGGGACTGCCTGGCTAATTGCTATTCCTGGTTGGGTTGCCGTTCATCAATTACCTGATCAATATGAAGCTTCTGCACGTGTATACATAGACACTGAATCTTTACTTAAACCGTTGTTACGAGGTATTGCCGTTGACATCAACATAAGACGTCGTGTTGAACTCATTACGAAAACGCTTGTGAGTAGGCCTAACCTTGAAAAAGTTGTGCGTATGACGGATATGGATTTACGTGCAAAAAATTCAGTTCAATTAGAAACCATGGTAAATAATGTCGAAGAAGGCATTCGGTTAACAGGTACGGGGCGTGAAAACCTTTATACGATATCTTATGCGGGTGGAGATGGGCAGGAAGCAAAGCGTATTGTTCAGTCACTTTTAACAATTCTTGTTGAAAGCACACTCGGTGAGGCAAGAAAAGATACTGACTCTGCAAGAGTCTTTTTAGATAGGCAAATCTCAGAATATGAAGAGCGTTTAAGACAGGCGGAAGATGAATTAGCTGCTTTTAAAGTGAGTAACGTTGGGAATATGCCTGGTGATAGCGGTGATTATTATCAGAGATTACAAACCGCAAGAACTGAACTTGAAGCCGCACAGTTGCAACTTAGAGAAGCGGAAAGAAGACGGGATTCGTTAAACCGACAGCTGTCTGGTGAAGAGCCGACATTTGGTATGGTAGTAACGCCTCCGCCTGTAACAGCTATTGCATCTCCAATAGATAATCGAATTCGTACACTAGAGCTGAGGCTGGATGATTTATTGCTATCATTTACAGAGCAACACCCAGATGTACAGGCTATCTACAGGACGATTGCGAGTTTAGAGAAGCAGCGGAAAGCAGAACAAGAAAGTAATAAAGAGAAACAAGAGTCCTCCCAACAACCCCTGGAATCAAATCCTGTATATCAACAATTAAAGATTTCATTCAGTGAGGCTGAAGCGAGTGTTGCATCGATTCGGGTAAGAGTCGATGAATATAAACGCAGAGTGAAAACGTTAAAAGAGAGCGTAGATATAGTCCCGAAAATTGAAGCAGAACTTAAAAGGCTGAATCGTGATTATCAAGTTAATAAAAAACAATATAACGAACTACTGCAGCGACGTGAATCGGCAAGAATATCTGAGGATGTCGACCAAACTGCTGATAACATAAAATTCAGGGTGATTGATCCTCCCAGGGTTCCAACCAAGCCAGCAGGTCCGAAGCGTCTTTTATTTAGTAGTGCTGTGTTTATTGGATCTCTTGGTATAGGAATAGCGATAGCTTTTATTTTGTCTCAATTACGTCCGACGTTTGAAAGCAAAAGGGCATTAAAAGATATTACTAATATTCCAGTGCTGGGTAGTGTTGGCATGGTCTGGACTGATCAGGAACTACAGGTGAGAAAGAAAAAGTTGCTTGTTTTTATTGCTTCATGTGCAGTGTTTTTCTTAGCTTTTGTGGGCGTACTAGGTCTTAATTATATCGATACGAATGCATTAAATATCGCATTTATAGATATTCTGAAGGGAGCCTTCGTATGAGTATCATTGAAAAAGCAATAGAGAAAAAAAATAAGGAAAAATCAGTCGAGAAAGAAACTGAGAAAAGCAAAGCTGAAAATAATAAAACTGTAGAGACGAAACCTGAAATTATTGATCGCGCTGTGGAAACAAATGCAGCCACTACTGACAATGAGGTGTCAAAGTCTATTAAACTGGATTTTAGTGCCTTACGTCAGGCCGGAATGTTTGTGCCTGACAATACGAATAGCCGTATTGAAAATGAATATCGAGTCATCAAGCGCCCCTTGATTATGAATGCAAGTGGGAAAGGTGCAAGCATTGTTGATAATGCAAATTTGATAGTTGTAACAAGCTCATTGCCCGGTGAGGGCAAGACGTTTTCTGCTGTAAACCTGGCGATGAGTATTGCAATGGAACGAGATAAACATGTCTTACTTGTTGATGCAGATGTGGCCCGATCATCGATTAGTAAATTACTGCATCTAGACGAAAAAAGTGGTTTGATTGATATGTTAGTGGATGAGCATGTCGATTTTTCAGATGTTGTTATAAAAACAGATTTACCAAACTTATCGATACTGCCTTCAGGTAGAACACATCCGCATTCAACTGAATTATTGGCAAGTAATGAAATGGCTGCATTTACGACTGAGCTGTCCAAACGCTATTCAGATCGTATTGTTATTTTTGATGCGCCTCCATTACTGGTTACAACCGAGGCAAGTGTGCTCGCTAATCATATGGGTCAAGTAGTTATGGTTGTTGAGGCGGGGAAAACACAACAGTCACAGGTCAAAGAGGCGTTAGCAAGATTGAATAGCCCGGAAATTATTGGCTTTATATTAAATAAAACGATCGGTGGCGTAATGGGTGGTGAGTATGATTACTCATATGGTTATTATGGTAGCGGAGAAGCTTCCTGAAAACAGTTTTGGTTAATTAATTTTAATGAAAAAAATAATAAACCTGATTCTACTGTGCTTGACTATACTGGCTGCTTCAGTTGGTAATGCTGCTACATGGCGCTTTGACCCGACAATAAATATCAGTGAAACCTACACGGATAATATTTTTCTTGATTCCAGTAATGAAGTAGATGATTTCATAACAGAAATAACCCCCGGTATTCATATTACAGGCGATGGACGTTTTCTAAAGGTGGATTTTGATTATCAGTATCAAAATTTAATATATGCCGATGACAGTTCTCTCAATGATGAGCACCATCAGTTAAGGGGCACGTTAGAGAGCGAATTAATTGAGAACCATTTCTACATTGAAGCCGATGCAAACTACGGTCAAACAAATGTATCGAACCAAGGAAGAACAACAGATAATAACCGTAATATTACGGGCAACCGATCTGATGTATCGTTATACAGGATAACGCCAATCGTTAGGCATAGTTTCGCAGGACTGCTAGATGCAGAGCTGAGATACACATATTCATCTGTTGACGCTGGTTCTGCTGCGGGAGAACGCGATACAAACCAGTTTAATGTTCGTCTTAACAATGGTCGGAAATTCAACCGGTTTAGCTGGACTGTGGATTATGAAAATAGTGATAGTGATAGAACAAGTACGGAGACGTCATTATCTGATGAAAGTGCACGGTTTGAATCAACACATGCAAATGCAACGATACCGTTAACCAGAGCCTGGTCATTTATTACTGACGTTGGCGCTGAAAAAAATGATTTCACGACATCAAGAGGGCGCACTGATGGTGATTATGTTGCACTCGGATTAGGTTATCGCCCTAATAGAAGGTTTCTTGTTGAGCTTGTGGCAGGCGGACGTGATAGATTTACACTAAGTTGGCAACCAACAGAACGTACTGATCTACAATTCAATGTAAACAGTCAGGATTTCGGTGCTAACTTGGGTGATACAGTAAGTGCAAGTTTTAGACATCGTACACGGCGCTCGTCATGGGAATTTAGATATCGTGACGAAACAACTACGACACAAGCTGCATTACTGGATGACAGGGCATTTGTATTAACTGATATTAATGGTGAACCAGTCATTGATACGGTTACAGGTGAGCCAATTATTATAAACCCTGAAAGCCTGAATCTTCGTGATGACGTATTTAACCGTAAAAGATTCGATGCAACTATTTCATATAACACACCCAAGAGTACATTTAGATTACAGTTGTTTGGTGAAGATCGTGTTTCTGAAGTTGATGGCTCAGACGCTGAGGAAAGTATAGGGTCAACATTTACCTGGAATTGGCGATTAGCGCGTCGCACAGAATCTATAGTGACTGCAAATGTCAGAAGAAATAAGTTTTCTTTATTGCAAGATGAAAGTGATGAAATGAACCTTAGTATGAATCTTGTAAGGCGTATCTCTCGAAGCGCCACTGCCACGTTTTCATTGCAGCACTTTGAACGCGAGTCAGAGAATACCAATAATAATGATTATGAAGAGAACGCTGTATCAGCCGGTATAAGGGCGACATTCTAATAGCATGTATGAGTCTCATTTTAACTTTTCAGCAAAGCCCTTTCAGCTAAGTCCTGATCCAAAATTCTTTTTTAATAGTCGAGGCCATAACCGGGCTCTCTCATATTTACGATATGGGGTTGAGCAGGGTGAAGGTTTTATTGTAATTACAGGTGATATTGGAACAGGTAAAACAACATTGGCTCGCGCCTTGTTTGAGGAGCTGAATGCTGATGATATCGTCGCTGCTCAAATTGTTACTACTCAACTAGGTGAAGATGATCTATTAAAGATGGTTGCGGCCTCATTTAATATTCAGCATGACACAAGTGATAAAGCGGAAATAATCAAAAAATTGAATGAATACCTCCTTATGCAATATCGTGAAGGAAGGCGAGTTTTATTGCTGGTTGACGAAGCGCAAAACCTCCCTCCCAGAACTGTAGAAGAGCTGCGAATGCTTTCTAATTTCCAGGTTGATAATAGAGCATTGTTACAAAGTTTTTTACTTGGACAGAAAGAATTCCGTAATATCCTACAATCACCGGATATGGAGCAATTAAGACAGCGTGTCATTGCTGCTTATCATTTAAGCCCCCTGGATTTGGATGAAACCAGAAAATATATTGAACACCGTTTAACCACTGTTGGCTGGAATAGCTATCCTATATTTTCACCTGGAGCTTTTGTAAAGATTTATGAATATACGCGGGGCGTACCAAGAAAAATTAATAACCTATGTGATCGACTTCTTTTGTTCTGTTTTCTTGAAGAAAAAGCCAAGATTGATAGTCGTATTGTTAGTATTGTCACAGAGGAGTTAATGGGTGAAAGTTTTACCGCAGAATTGAGTGAAGATTACTACTCCGGTGTAAAAAACCCTGAGCCTGAGGTTAAAGCTTCCGTTGAGAAAACTTATGCCAGTGAAAATATAGTAAAGAGACTGAAATTACTGGAAAGAAAAATTGACAAGCTGGACAAAAATCTTAAACGAGACAAGAAACATCTCTTAAAGGCAATTGAAAAAAAAGGGGGGCAACCCGGGTATTCAAATGTAGAAAGGTTCCCCAAGGCTGATTAATCATTTCCTTCGCAGAGTTTGCCGTTATGTCGAGAATCCTCAATGCTATGACAGTTGATGTAGAAGACTATTTTCAGGTTTCAGCATTTGAACAACACATATCTAAAAGTGACTGGGATAACCTTGAGTGCAGAGTTGAAAGGAATATGGATATTATTCTGCAATTGTTCAATGAGGCAGGGATTAAATCTACATTTTTTATGCTCGGTTGGGTTGCTGAAAGATATCCAGAAATGATACGGAAAATAGTAACTGAAGGGCACGAGTTAGCAAGTCATGGTTTTGAGCATATTCGAGTGACTCAACAAAGTCAGGGGGAGTTTTTTTCGGATATAACACGCACTAAAAAACTCCTTGAAGACATGTCAGGTGAAAGGGTGAAAGGCTATCGTGCTGCCAGTTATTCAATTGGTAAAGATAACCTGTGGGCGTTAGATAAATTACAGGAAGCTGGTTATATATACAGTTCGAGCATCTATCCGATTAAGCATGATTTATATGGTATGCCAGAGGCACCTCGATTTGGCTTCAGGTTAAAAGAAGATTCAATACTTGAATTACCAGTTACAACAATCGAGCTTAATAAAATAAAGTTTCCTTGTGGAGGCGGGGGGTATTTCAGGTTGTTCCCTTACGTCTTTTCAAGGTGGATGATGAAAAGGGTTAATGGAAAAGATAATCAATCATGCATATTTTACTTTCACCCCTGGGAAATTGATGATGAGCAGCCTCGTCAAACAGGGGTTTCAGCAAAAACATATTTTCGCCATTATTTAAATTTAGGACGAATGAAAAACCGTATAAATAGATTATTAAGAGATTTTCAATGGGATCGTATGGATGTTGTGTTTTCCGATATTATTAATAAACAATAAGAAAGCCTGTTATGACTAGTATCGATATTTCTATTCTTAATGATGCTGGGTATGCTGAATGGGATGAGTATGTTAAAAATCACAGTGCAGGAACTTTTTTTCATTTGTCCAAATGGCAATATGTATTAGAGCATGGGTTGGGACATAAAACATATTATTTTGTTGCCAGGCAGAATAATAAAATTGTAGGTGTTCTACCACTTGGCCATATTAAAAGTCTTTTATTCGGAAGTTCACTAATATCTTCACCCTTTGGTGTGTACGGAGGTATTCTCGCAGAATCTGCAGAAGTTGCTGAGCGATTAGAAAAGGAAGCCAGTCAGTTAGCTACACGGTTAGGCGTTGATGTGCTTGAATTTCGAAATCAGAAGGAAGCACAGAATGGCTGGCTGACTAAAGAGCTATACGTCACATTCCGTAAAAACATTTCTGATAATGATGAAGAAAATATGCTGGCAATCCCACGTAGGCAGCGTGCGATGGTACGTAAAGGTATCAAGGCAGGCCTGCATAGCGTGATTGAAAAAAATACCGATAACTTTTATTTAACCTTTTCAGAAAGTGTGCGAAACCTGGGAACACCTGTTTTCCCCAGGAAGTATTTCGATATGTTACTGGATGTGTTTGGTGATGATGTTGATATTCTTACCGTGCGTAGCCAGGAAAATGAATTGGTCGCCAGTGTACTTAGTTTTTATTATAAAGATGAAGTACTACCTTATTATGGCGGTGGCACCATGCTTGCGCGTAACCTGAAAGGTAATGATTTTATGTACTGGGAGCTTATGAGACATGCTATAACAAAAGGCATCAGGGTGTTTGATTATGGTAGAAGTAAGAAAGGGACTGGTTCATATAGTTTTAAGAAAAACTGGGGGTTTGAGCCTACGGATATGTATTATTCTTATAAGCTCATCAAGGCAAAAGAGCTTCCTGATATAAACCCGCTCAATCCAAAATACCAGATGTTTATTAAAACATGGAAGAGGTTGCCACTAGGTATTGCTAACTTTATCGGTCCATATATAGCACGCAATCTCGGTTAGTGAAGATGGATAAGGTATTGTATCTTGTGCATCGAATTCCTTACCCGCCAAACAAAGGCGATAAAATCCGATCTTTTAATATTCTCCGGGCTTTATCTAAAAAGTATAAAGTTTATTTGGCTAGCTTTATTGATGATTCTGAAGATTATCAGTATCAGGATACCGTAAAAGAGTATTGCGAAGAGACATATTTTGAGCGGATGTCTCCAAAGTATTCGAAGGTTCGTAGCGTTTTGGGTTTAATTAGGTTTACACCACTAACACTTGATTATTATCGAAGTCGTGCAATGCAAAAATGGGTTAACGATATCCATAAAAAGAATCATATAAGCCGTGTTTTAGTCTTCTCTTCATCTATGGCTCAGTATGTTGAGAGTGAGAGTTTTAAAGATACAAGGCGTATTATTGATTTTGTTGATATTGATTCCGATAAGTGGCGACAGTATGCAGCTTCAAAAAAATGGCCAATAAGCTGGGTGTATGATCGTGAAGCCAGGTATTTACAGCATTATGAAAAAAAAATAACGCAGGCATTCGATTACAGCCTGTTTGTTTCTGAACAAGAGGCTAGACATTATAAAGAAATACATGACTTTTCAGATGACAAAGTAGGCTTTTTTAATAATGGTGTCGATACAGATTATTTCTCAAATAATGTAAGTGTTGACTCTCCCTATCAACGCAACGAGAAGGTACTAGTATTTGCTGGCGCAATGGATTACTGGGCGAATATCGATGCGGTTTGTTGGTTTGTCAAAGAAGTATTTCCCTTGTTGAAAAATAATCATCTTGATATCAGTTTCTATATCGTTGGTACAAATCCTTCTGAAAAGGTTAAATCACTCGAATCCATAGATGGTGTTTACGTGACGGGCAGGGTTGAAGATATCAGGGCTTATGTATTGAATGCATTTTGCTCTGTGGCACCGTTACGTATTGCTAGAGGGATCCAGAATAAAGTACTCGAAGCGATGTCAATGGCTAAATATGTCATTGCCAGTGCTGAAGCGATTGAGGGTATAGAGCTATGTGAAGGGTGTGAGTGTGCGGTGGTAAATGAAGTACATGACTATGTCAGTGCGGTTGAACACCTACTGGATAAACATGAGAACGTGACCGCGGGAAATTCACGCCGCTGTATGATTGAGCATTATGGCTGGGATGCCTCATTAAGTAAGTTGTTGGGTGTTTTAAATTAGGATCATGCGCTAATGCAAAGATATAAAACGCCTATTATCTCTATCGCATTGGTTGCGTTGCTACTCGGCTTTTACTGGAATAGCATAGCTTCAATTGTTGATATCTGGATACGCTCTGAAACATATGCACATGGGTTCCTGATCTTACCTATCAGCATTTATATGATCTGGCTTGGTAGAGACGATCTGAAGTCAGTTCAGATAAGTTCAAGCTGGGCAGGGCTGCTATACCTGATATTAGCCACCACGATATGGACATTTGCCTATGCTGGCAATGTTCTTACAGTAGAGCAAATAGCAGTTTATCTATTTATTCCAGCCCTGTTATATAGTGTTTATGGCCTTGCAGCGCTAAAGGCGCTTGCTTTTCCCGTTGCATATCTGATATTTGCCATCCCCTTTGGTGAAGAGCTTATTCCTGTTCTACAGGATTTTACAGCATATTTTACTGTTAAAGCATTGCAGTTAACGGGTATTCCCGTCTATTGGGAAGGTTTGTTTATAACTATTCCAACGGGCAATTTTGAGGTGGCAAAAGCATGCAGTGGCATCCGATACTTGTTTGCTTCGCTGGCTCTAGGTACGTTCTATGCCTATATTTCATATGGTTCTTACCTTAAGCGTTTCATCTTTATACTATTTTCAATTATTGTTCCACTCGTTGCGAATGGTTTACGTGCTTACGGTATCGTTATTATTGCTCATTTAAGTGAAAATCGATATGCGACAGGTGTAGATCATATTGTATATGGCTGGTTGTTTTTCGGTATCATTATGTTTGTACTGTTCTGGTTAGGGAGTTACTGGCGGGATAGTCATGTTGAAAAGGCATCGCATCATGAAGCCAAGGCTACTGAGAGCCTTTATAGCCCCAGTATTATAATTATTGCATTGATAATACTCTCAATCGGTCCTGTTGTTACAAGCTGGATAAAATATAAGGAAAACCAGGTAATCGAATTACCTGTATATACACTGCCTGATAATATCAATGGCTGGGTAAGATCTGAGAATTTCCCGCACGGATGGGATCCAGTATTTATAGGTGCAGATGAGAAAATTCTAGCTTCTTATAAAAAACAAAACGATTATGTATACGTCATCGTGTATAGGTATGCCAGGCAGAAACAGGGTGAAGAACTTATTAATTCGTTGAATAATATTTATGATGGCAAAAACTGGCGATTAGTTGATTATTCGTATGAAACGAAATATGAACAACCTGTTATTCAAGAAAAAATACGTGGTAGAAACGGCGATTTGCTGGGGTGGCGTTGGTACCAAATTAACAACATCAATATCGCTAATAAATATGTGGCCAAGGCTATAGATGCGTATATGCGCTTATTTAAGAATGAAACTTCATATGTATACGTCATTGCAACGGATGTAAAAGACGATTCAGGGCAGGAATTAATGCGCTTGCAGAACTTTGTGCTTCCTTTTAAACAGGTCATTACTAATAACTAATCGTTAATATTGTATGCATATATGTCACGTTATATATCGTTTCGATGTCGGTGGTATGGAAAACGGCATCGTTAATCTCATTAATGAGATGCCTAAAGAGAAGGTAAGGCACAGTATAATTACGTTGACATATAAAACAGACTTTGCGCGACGACTAAAACGCGATGATGTCGATATTTATGAGCTACATAAAGCCCCTGGGAATGATTTCAAGGCATTCTACCGGTTATATAAATTACTGCGTAAGCTACGTCCCGATATCGTGCATAGTAGAAACCATCCCACCACAGAAATACCATTTATCGCAAAACTGGCGGGCGTCAGGGCATGTGTACACGGTGAGCATGGCAGGGATATGCATGATATTGATGGGTCAAATAAAAAATATCGCCTTCTTAAAAGAATCATTACCCCATTTGTTGATCACTATATCTGTGTATCCAAGGACTTATCCGAATGGTTGACGTCCTACATTGGAATCAGTAAAGACAAATATACCCAAATATATAATGGTGTAGACAGTCTAAAGTTTGCTGCGTCTGAGCATTTATATGAGAAATCTAAACCTGGTTGTGTTTTTGGTACAGTCGGGCGTCTGGAGAAAATTAAAGGACATGTATACCTGGTTGATGGTTTTATCAGGTTATTAGACAAACATCCTGAGTTAAAAGAAAATGTGAAGCTGATAATCGTTGGTGATGGAAATGAAAAAGCCACATGCAAGCAGCTGATTGAATCATCAAAAAATAATGAAAATATACTGATGCCAGGTTCAGTTGATAATGTTAATGACTGGTTGCAGAAGATGGATGTGTTTGTGTTGCCATCATTGGCGGAAGGTATTTCTAACACCATCCTTGAGGCCATGTCTACAGCGTTGCCTGTAATTGCAACAGATGTAGGCGGCAACCCGGAGCTCGTTAAAGAGGGAATGAGTGGTGTGCTAGTCGCTCCCCATGACCCTGATGCGTTGGCAGACGCCATGTTTAATTATGCAGTGAAGAAACCATTGCGCGAAAAACATGGCGCGTATGGACGCCAGGAGATAGACAACAAATATAGTATGGTTGCTATGGCTAAGCAGTATATGGATGTCTATCAGTCAGTGTTGAGATAAATTAACGTCCTACGCAGTAATAATCAAAGCCATGCTGATTCATGATCTCCTGTTCATAAACATTGCGGAGATCTATAAACACATCACCTTTCATTTTTGATTTCAAATCATCAAGATCCAGACCACGATACAGGTTCCATTCCGTCATCAATACGACTGCATCTGCATTGGTAATTGCTTCATCTATCGTGTCACAATATTGAAGTGTATCAGGCAGTATCTTACTGGCTTCATCAGTGCCTTCTGGATCATGTGCCTTGATGATCGCACCTTTATCAAGAAGGGCAGGGAGTATTGATAGTGCTGGTGCATCGCGCATATCATCGGTTTCAGGTTTGAACGTTAAACCAAGTATGCCGATAGTTTTACCCGATATCGAATCACCTACAGCTGAACGAATCTTGGCAACCATAGCGGCTTTTTGTGCCGCATTTACCTCAACAACAGATTCAACAATGCGGCATGATGAACCATGTTCCTGTGCAATACGAATCAGTGCTAATGTGTCTTTTGGGAAGCATGAGCCACCGTAACCGGGGCCTGCATGTAGAAATTTATCACCAATTCTTTTATCCATCCCCATTCCTTTGGCCACTGAATGGACGTCAGCGCCTACTTTTTCACAGAGTTGGGAAATTTCATTAATAAAGCTGATTTTTGTCGCAAGAAAGGCATTTGATGCATATTTAATCAACTCTGCACTTTCAAGGTTAGTGATATGTATTGGTGCAGATATCAGGTTTAATGGTCGATATAACTCACGCAGTAAGGCTTCAGCACGATCTGATTCAATTCCCAATACAACGCGATCAGGGCGCATAAAATCACCGATCGCAGAGCCTTCGCGTAGAAATTCAGGGTTAGAAGCCACATCAAAATCAGCATCAGGATTCGTTTTTGAGATAATTCTTGCGACTTCACGAGCCGTGCCGACAGGCACTGTCGATTTATCAACGATAACGGTGTAACCGTCCAAATATGTCGCAATCTCTTCAGCTGCGGCATAGACATACTTAAGATCAGCATGACCATCTCCTCGGCGAGTAGGAGTGCCTACTGCGATGAAAACAAGGTCCGATTCACGTACAGACTTTTCCAGCTCAAGAGAAAAGCTAAGTCTGCCAGACTTTACATTACGTGCGACCAGGTCATCCAGGCCAGGTTCATAAATCGGTATATCGCCCTTTAACAAGGCATTGATTTTACTCTCGTCTTTATCAACACAGGTTACATTCGCACCAAATTCAGCGAAGCAGGCTCCAGATACCAGGCCAACATAGCCTGAACCGATCATTGTGAGATTCATATATTAGTCACTTGTAATATTGTTAGTATTTGTTTTATTCGTAGATAAAAATTCTAGCGTAAGATTATATTTATAACAGTGAAATATTAAACTTTTTTATCGAAAAATACATATAAAAACAGACAATTATCCGGTTTTCTAGCTATAATTTCTAATTATCCTACAAACATACATAAGAAAGGGGTACTTCTGCCGTGTGTGGTCTGGTCGGCATATATCATCTACGTGAAAACATCGATATTGATCGCGAGCTGCTGTCACGTATGAACGAAGCTCAATTCCACAGGGGCCCAGATGAGGGCGGCTTGTATAATGAGCCCGGTGTTGGGCTGGGGCACCGCCGATTATCGATTATCGACGTGTCATCCGGTCAGCAACCATTGTTCAATGAGGATCACTCTATCGTTGTTGTCTATAACGGTGAAATATATAACTTCCAGGAGCTTGCTGAAGAGCTTAAACAGGCAGGACATATATTTCGTACACATAGCGATACTGAAGTGATTGTACATGCCTGGGAAGAGTGGGGTGAGTCATGTGTGAACCGCTTTCGCGGTATGTTTGCATTCGCGATATGCGACAGAAACAGACAGACACTTTTTATTGCACGAGATCGACTCGGTATAAAACCTCTTTATTATGCAGAATTGTCTGATGGTCAATTTATTTTTGCCTCAGAGCTCAAAGCACTAAAGTGTCACCCATTGCTGAATAAAACATTTGATGAGCTGGCTATTGAAGAATATTTTGCATTTGGCTATATCCCTGAGCCAAGATCTATTTATAAGCAAGTTAAAAAACTACAGCCAGGTCACACACTAACATTAAAGCGTGGTCAATCTGTCCCGGCCCCGCGTGAGTACTGGGATGTTCCTTTTACTCCGACCAGTACAGGCTCTGAAATCGATATCCAGCATGAATTAATTGAGCGGCTCAAACAAGCTGTTGATATTCGACTCGTTTCAGAAGTGCCATTGGGGGCATTCCTTTCAGGTGGTGTTGATTCCAGTGCTATCGTTGCCTTAATGGCACAAATTGAAGAAGGTAAGCCCGTAAATACCTGTTCCATTGGTTTTGGTGATCCAAAATACAATGAAACCGAATTTGCACAGCAGGTGGCTGAACGTTATCAGACAGACCACGTCATTGAGCAGGTTGATCCGAATGACTTTGATTTAATTGATACCCTTGCCAGCTATTACGATGAGCCCTATGCAGATAGTTCGGCAATCCCAACATACAGAGTATGTGAACTTGCAAAGAAGCGTGTAACAGTTGCATTGTCAGGTGATGGTGGAGATGAAAATTTCGCGGGCTATAGACGTCACCGTTGGCATATGAATGAAGAGATAATACGTGGTCGTATTCCTCAGTTTTTAAGAGGACCAATCTTTGGAACATTAGGCCAAGTGTATCCAAAGATGGATTGGGCACCAAAAGTCTTTCGTGCTCGTTCGACGTTCCAGGCATTGGCACGTAACAGTGTTGATGCATATATGCATAGCATGTCGATTGTCTATGATGACCTGCGAACACCTATGTTCTCAGAGGCGTTTAAAAAGAAGCTGGGTGGTTATCATGCGAGTGAAGTGTTTCACTATCACCTTAATAGGTCACCCACTGATCATCCGCTGTCGTTGATACAGTATCTAGATACAAAAACCTACTTGCCTGGGGATATTTTAACCAAAGTCGATCGTGCAAGCATGGCGCATGCTCTGGAAGTCAGGGTGCCTATCCTTGATCATGAATTCGTTGAATGGGTCTCAGGTCTATCACCCGATATCAAATTGAAAGGTCGTGAGGGGAAATATATTTTCAAGAAAGCGCTAGAGCCACACTTACCTGACGACATCCTTTATCGTCCCAAGATGGGCTTTGCAGTGCCGTTATCAAGCTGGTTTCGTGGCCCGTTAAAGGATCGTGTTCGAGAAGCATTGTCGAGTAAACGTCTGGCTGATACCAATATCTTTGATATGAAATTTGTGAATAAGCTGGTTAATGAGCATCAGTCAGGTGCGCGTGAGCACTCGGCAGCGCTATGGTCACTATTAATGTTTGAATCATTTTTGCGACAGGAATCGTAAGATTTTCAAGTAACATGCGTATTATTACATTTACCAGCTTGTACCCCAATGCTGAAATGACAAGCAGAGGGGTGTTTGTTGAAAATAGGCTCAGGCATCTTCTGGAAGATACAGATGTCGAAAGTAAGGTGATAGCACCTGTGCCCTGGTTTCCTTTTTCATGTTATGTAAATGAGGAATACAGGAAATTTGCTAAATTACCACCTGTAGAGAACCGTCACGGAATTGAAGTTTATCACCCCAGGTATTTTCATTTGCCAAAAATCGGCATGCTATTTCAGCCATTTATGATGGCATTGTCAGCATACTTTACTTTCAAGGAACTTATGCAGACAGGGTATAAGTTTGATCTCATTGATGCGCATTATTTTTATCCTGACGGTGTGGCAGCGGCATTGCTTTCAAAATGGATGAGTAAACCATTGGTTATCACTGCACGTGGTACAGATCTGAATTTGATCCCAAAATACACTTTACCCCGAAAACTTATCCAGTATGCGGCCAATAAGGCGAATAGTGTTATCACTGTATGTCGTGCGCTGAAAGATGTGCTCGTTGAGTTAGGCACTGAAAGCGACAAGATTGTACCTTTGCGTAATGGCGTTGATTTAGAAATGTTCAGTGAGCCTGAAGACAGGGAGAAACTACGCGAATCTTTAGGCATTACAGGTATCACATTGATTTCGGTTGGTTATCTGATTGAGAGGAAAGGACATAATTATATTATTGAGGCATTGCAGTCGTTACCTGGTGTTAATTTGCTCATTGCTGGTAATGGCCCTGAACATGACAGTCTTCATCAGTTGGTGAATAAGCTGGGTTTAAGTGACAGAGTGACTTTTCTTGGCTCGGTACCACATGAAACACTCAAAGATTATTATGGGGCTGTCGATATCATGGTGCTTGCCTCCAGTAGAGAGGGTTGGGCAAATGTGCTACTTGAGTCGATGGCCTGTGGAACTCCAGTTGTGGCGACAGACATATGGGGTACGCCAGAGGTGGTTGCAACACCCGAAGCGGGTGTGTTGGTTAAACGGAATGCTGAATCTATAGCTGAAGGTATTAAGCAATTACTGAATACATATCCTGAGCGTACTGAGACAAGGAAATATGCAGAGCAATTTAGCTGGTTTGATACTTCTGTTGGCCAGAAAAAATTATTTTCCAGCATTCTAGGTAAATAATGTGAAGATTCTATATCACCACAGAGTCGCATCTAAAGATGGTCAGTATGTCCATATTGAAGAAATTGTTACCTCACTACGTAAGTTAGGACATGAAGTTTATGTTTTAGAGCCAAAGTCAGTCAGTGAAGAGCAGTTTGGCTCTGATGGAGGCTTGGTTACGTGGATGAAGAAACACATACCTGGTTTTATTTATGAAATCCTGGAGTTTTCATATAGCATTTATGACTTCTTTAGATTGTACAGAGCCTATAGGGAATTTAGACCTGATGGTTTGTATGAAAGATATAATTTATACTTTGTTTCAGGCGTGTGGTTAAAGAAACTGACAGGTATACCATTTCTGCTTGAGGTAAATGCTCCACTGTTTCAGGAACGTTCTAAATATAATTCTATCTCGCTGAAATCATTTGCAAAATGGTCGGAAAATTACGTCTGGCTTAATGCAGATTATGTGTTGCCTGTTACAGAAGTATTGGCAGGCTATCTCAAAAAAGATGGTGTGCAGAATTCGCGCATAGAAGTCATTCCCAATGGTGTGAATCAGCACAGGTTTGCAAATATCCCAGATAAAGACGAGTTTAAAAATCAGCTAGGGCTGCAAGGTAAGACTGTTCTTGGGTTCACAGGCTTTGCAAGGAAGTGGCATGGGCTTGACAGGGTGGTCGAGTATATAGCTTCGTGTGAGGATATAAATTTACATTTTCTTATTGTTGGTGATGGCCCGGCGATTGATGATTTGAAAAAAAGCGCACAGGATATGGGCGTTGAAGATAAATTAACAGTTACCGGTATCGTCGATAGAGTTAATATAGCGAAATATGTCTCAGTATATGATATTGCGCTGCAACCAGATGTGGTTGATTACGCGTCACCCTTAAAATTATTTGAGTATCTTGAACTTGGTATCGCTGTGATAGCGCCAGACAAAGACAATATTTGTGAGATACTGACAGACGATGAATCGGCCTTATTGTTCGACACAGAAAAAGATGAGGCATTCATTCAAAACCTAAAGGAGTTGTGTACTGATGAAGGTAAGCGCAAAAAGATAGCGCAGGGCGGGCAGCGTCTCATTGTAGGTAAAAAGCTAACTTGGGATTGTAATGCCGAAAAAATTGTGTCTTTATTTTTATCAATAGAAATGAATTCTTAATAGGTTCTCATATGGGCTGGAAAAGTTTACTAATAAAAAAGGCGCTGGTGAACCGGATTCCATTTCAGGATAAAATCAGGGCCTTCAAGCGCAGGATACTAGGCTATCCACCTGATATTGCAAACATCAAGTTTACAATTGATAACTACCTTGAATTAAAAGAAGAGCTGGCTAATGTAGGGCTTGGTTTCAATGATTCTGTTGTCATGGAAATTGGATCGGGATGGTTTCCCACGATACCTTTGCTTGCATTAACTGATGGTGGTGCAAAAAAGATCATTGCTTCTGATTTAACGCCTCATATGGATGAGGTGACATTTAACGAGACGATAAACTGTTTAAGAAAACTCATCCCAGAGAATAATGCGCTTACAGAAATTAAAACTATGAGCACATTGCCAATCGAGTACAAGGCACCACTTAATATTGATGATATCCCGGATAGTTCAATCGATATTATTTTATCAAGGACTGTACTTGAGCATATTCCAGAAGAAGAATTAATTCTATTCCTCAAAGAATTGCGTCCCAAATTGTCTGCAAACGGTGTAATGATTCACCTTATTGATAATTCAGATCATTTTGAACATAAGGATAAAACAATCTCTAGAGTAAATTTTCTTACCTGGAGTGAAAAGAAACATTCTTTGATTAATACATTGATTAAGGACGGTGAAAATCGTCTCCGTCATCATCAGTATAAAGCTATATTTAAAGACGCCGGTTATCAGCTTGTTCGAGAAAAAGCTGAGAAACACCAGGGAACGCTGGATCAACTACCAAATATGGAACTCGCAGAACCATTTAGATCGATGACTCATGAAGAGATAGCGATATTGACTTCAATATATATTATCAAACCGAATGATGTCGGTAATTGTAGAATGCTGGGCGGATAATACTAATGAGGGCGATAGCTTTACTAATCATAGTAGGTATACTACTGATTAAAGCACTAACTGACCCAATGATAGGTCTTATGACCTGGTCATGGTTAAGTTATATGAACCCTCATAGATTCACCTTTGGTTTTGGTTACACATTTCCGTTTGTGGCGATTGCAGCTGGCGTGACATTTATAGCTTTTCTGCTGGCAAAGAATGAGCGATTTTCTTTTCCACTTACACCAGTCTCATCTGTCTGGTTGGTTTTTACAATCTGGGTTACGATCAGTGCCTTATTTGCACTGGTTCCGGAAGACGCATTTCAGGAATGGACACGTCTGATTAAAATCCAGCTAATGATCTTGATGACGTTTATACTTGTTAATAACAAAAAAAGAATCCTACTGCTTGTTTGGGTTATTGTACTTTCTATTGGTTATTATGGTGTCAAAGGTGGGTTGTTCTCGTTGCTGACTGGGCTGCAATACAGAGTGATCGGGCCACCCAGTACCTTCTTCTCTGAAAATAATACGATGGCATTGGTTATATTAATGGTCATTCCTCTGATGTATTTTCTGTTTTTGCATAGTAAATATAAATGGGTGAGGTATGGGCTGCTTGCCGCAATGTTATTGTCCTTTGTTTCCGTACTAGGCTCCTATTCACGAGGAGCGTTACTTGGCTTGATGGCAATGTCATTTTTTCTTTGGCTTGGCTCGAGGAATAAAACCGCTATTATGACAATTGTACTGTCAGCACTACTTATTGGTGCACCATTTGTCCCACAAAAATGGTATGACAGAATGGATACGATAAAGGATTACAAACAGGATGAATCTGCCATGGGACGGATTAATGCCTGGGAGTTCGCAGTCAATGTCGCAAATGATAGCCCTTTTATAGGAGGTGGGTTTAGAGTATTTACACCTGAACTTTTTCAGATATATGCGCCAGACCCTGAGCATTATGCGGATGCGCACAGTATCTATTTTGAAGTGCTTGGTGAGCAGGGGTATATGGGGCTTATCCTGTTTTTGATGATCTGGCTTTTAACCTTTCTTGAGGCAAGAAAAATAAAAAAAATGGTTAAAGGGCGGGGTGACATACAGTGGATGTCAGACCTGGTTAAGATGGTTCAGGTGGGCTTAATTGCCTATCTGGCTACGGGAGCTTTCCTTGGGTTGGCGTACTTTGACTTACCTTACCATTATATGAGTATTGTGGTTATTACCGGTGTATTGTGTCGCAATGCAATGAATAGCAGAGAAGCGAAGTATGATGAAACAAAAGATCTTTCGTCCACTCGCTAAAATCGCATCACCAGGTGGTGCGAAAGGTAAATTGCAGATATTTATCTTTCATCGCGTGCTGGATAAGCCAGATGCATTGATACCATATGAACCTGATGTGCAGAGGTTCGACAGTATTATTAATGCTATCTCTTCGGTATTTAATGTTATCCCTCTTGATGAGGCGGTACAGGCGCTTAACAGTGGTTGTTTGCCCCCAAGGGCTGCGTGTATAACCTTTGATGATGGTTATGCCGATAATTATACAAATGCGTTGCCTGTACTGCTTAAGTATAGAGTTCCAACAACCGTTTTTATTGCGACGGACTATATCGGTGGTCAGGCGATGTGGAACGATGTAGTTATTGAATCAATCAGGGCGTTTAGCGGTGAATTTACTTTAGAATCTTTAAATATATTTGCTCGGGAATGCCATACTGACGAACAAAAGTACACACTTATTAATCAAGTGCTGAATGATATCAAGCATAGACCACAAGCAGAAAGACAGGAACTTGTCGAACAAGTAAAAAGTGATTGTGATCATTATATGCAGCCATTGATGATGAATGAAGAGCAGATTAAGGGGCTGTATGAAAGTGGTGTAATTATTGGTGCACATACAAGGTCGCATCCAATTCTTGCTAACCTGGATGATTCTACTTCGTATGAGGAGATAGCAACAAGTCGAGAAATATTAAGTGGATTGCTGAAAGACAATATTGAGTTGTTTGCTTATCCAAATGGCAAGCCAGTATCAGATTACACAGATAAGGATGTTGAGAATGTAAGAAAAGCCGGTTTTTCAGCGGCGGTTTCAACAAGGCAGTCAGTGGCGACAGGTAATGATGATGTATTTCAACTTCCAAGGTTCAGTCCATGGGACATGAATCTGGATAAATACCTATTGCGTAGTATTTATGAAAACTTTCGAGCTAGATAATAGTGGATATTCATTATGTTCTATAATTTACGTAAAAAATTAATGAAAAAGATTTTTGATTTCAGAACTAATGAAATTCGAAATAAAAGCCAGATCACTCTGGAACCAGAGTCAGGTTTTGTGATACTCAGCCAGCTTTGTGACCCTGATATCAATATGTATCTAGTTGCGTTAACTTCTTTTACCAGTTTCATGAAGCCAAAAAAAGTTGTGGTGATCTCTGATAAGCTGACTGATCAAAACAAGGCAGTGTTGCGAGAGCATGTTCAGGATATTGAAATTATGCCCATCGAAAACTACCGTGAAAATAAATTACCAACTGGTGGCACATGGGAAAGACTAATAGCCATCCAACGATATTCAGCTGAATCTTACGTGGTGCAGATGGATGCGGATATAGTTGTTTTAGATTATCCTCATGAAGTGGCCGATGCTATAAAGGATAATGTGAATTTCACCATGACCTCTAAAATTGGTTTTGAAAAGATGTCATTTATCAATGCTAGCTATCTTGTCTGGGAACGAACAATGAAGCATGTACAGAATCTAGCAGAAAAAGCATTTCGGGAGTGCAGAAATCCTGAGGAACGCTTGTATATACGTGGATGTTCCGGGTTTACTGGTTTTGCTAAAGGGTCTTTTGATATTGAATCGCTGATTGAGTTTAGCCAGGAAATTGAGGCTAAGATAGGTAAAGACAAGTGGTATGAATGGGGTAGTGAGCAGGTGTCTTCTAATTATATTGTTGCCAATTCACCACACAGCGTCATTCTACCGTATGAAAAATATATATTTTATGAACCAGGCATTAATGAAGAGAATATAAAGGTGTACCATTTCATTGGGACACATAGATTCAAACGGGGAGTTTATATCAGGAATGCAAAAAGAATAATTGATAAAAGTATAAAGGAAGTATTATGAAGTACACAGAAAGTCATAAAGATAAAGGGGGAGATTATGATGAATATATACAATCTAGTCCATGGGATTCATATATGGCTAATTGTGAAAATAAAATATTAGAATCTATACTTCCGGATATAATTGGGCAGTTGAAAAGCGCTAAAACGCTTGATTTTGCGTGTGGGACTGGGCGAATAACACGCATATTGGAAAAATACTCTTCTGGCTCATTTGGCGTTGATGTGTCAGAGAATATGGTTAATCAGGCTATAAGTAAAACAAAGGCTACAAAATATCATATCGTCAACATCTTAAAAGATGAATATAAAGAGAAGGACTTTGATCTTATCACGGCTTTTCGGTTTTTTGGTAATGCAGAAGTGGAACTATCAGAGAGCGTCCTCAATAAACTTAATTCTCTATTAAAAAAAGAAGGGCTTCTTGTATTAAATAATCATAGAAATTATTGGTCAATACAGGAAATATTGCACAGGCTAACTGGGGGGGAGGGGAGGATGAAGCTGACACATAACAAGCTTAAAGTGATGCTGGAAAGAAATGGTTTTAAAATCATCAAAAAATATTGTATAGGAGGATGGGTGATTAGAAATGCATTCGATTCTGAGAGGGTTCTTAATTCAAATTATTCTCATATAATGGAGTTAGTTAGCTCAGTTATACTTCCTTCATCCTTGTGTCCTGATAGTATAATAATTGCAAAAAAAGTATAGGCTTGCCAGGTGTGATTATAGATTCTGGGCAAGTAATAAGGATGTTTGAGACGTTCTCATTAACAAAAAACTCTCGAGTTCTTTGTGTTGACAGCAGTAATTCTAAATTATGTGTGGCGCTTGTTGAACTAGGATGTCATGTCGACTGTATTGATGTTATTGCGATGAATGATTTAGATAAATCAATGGGGCTTTATCAGAGAAACTATTATGATTTTGTAATTTCGTATAACACTCTTAATCAAGAGACAAGGTTTAGATGCTTGAGTGGTTTGATTAAAGTATTACATGAATCAGTTCGGAAGGATGGAGTTGTTGTTATTGGACTAAATAATAAATACAGCCTTAAATATGGGCTTAAAAAGTTTTTTTTAAATTCACTAGATGTGAAAATTTTTTCCATTAATAGAGTGTTAAAGGAATTATCAAAAGCTAAACTTAATTTACAGTTGAAGTTCGTTGTTTTGCCAGGTCTTGAAGATCCTAGAAAATTAATATCAAAAACAGATGAAGTATACGATAGCTACTATAGCTATGAAAACCATCGACTGTCAGGTGTTAAGCTACTTAAGAGAGTGGCTAAACAGTTATATATGTCCGTTGGGTTATATAAAGCATTTGATGAGGCATACCTTATTATTGCAAGCAAATGATTGATGAAATCCTCAAAGTTCTAGAAGATTTACGCTTAATTAGTGAACATGATGTTGTTGATTATCATGTTTTTATGACGGGTATTGATAGTACAACGTTCCACGTTTTTATAAACAGAAAGCCAACATTTTTTATTAAAACATCATTTCTATCTTATAAAGGCGCAACTGTTGAATTTAGGGAACATTTCCTTTATCAAGAGTTTGTAAATCAAAAAAGAGCATTTTTACTGTTATCTGAGAATGTTCCTGAGCCAAATGAATGTGTTGAATATAAAAATTTAATTATTTTTATAATGAAGAACTATGATCACATACCAATTGAAGGTCTTGTATATGATGATCCTAAGCATGCTGCAAGCATGTTCAAAACTTTTTTTACGAAAATGGTAAATTGCGATGAGCTAAAATGTTCTCATAATCGCAGCCCATTTATGACATATTGCAGAGAATTATTAGATAACGAAAATTATAAAGTAGACACTGACGCTGCTGATTACTATATTAATAATAATGAAGGGATTATCCAGCACGGGGATTTTTCAATTAATAATATTGGTTATTGGGATGATGTTCTTGTAATACTTGACTGGGAAGATGCAAATAAAGTAACGCTGCCTGGGTTTGATATCTTTGTGCTTGTATTTTCTATAGTTGGTATGGATGCAGCTAGGATGAAGGGGTTTTTTAACAATCAAGATGATGATCTTTACCAAATATATGACGTTTATACATCATTGTA